>Ga0224723_1000054_pt1 | contig 69759 bp, 66 predicted proteins | sample Balambano_FR2_Me_FD_161647 | JGI IMG/M metagenome (GOLD analysis project Ga0224723, IMG submission 161647) | Freshwater sediment microbial communities from Lake Towuti, South Sulawesi, Indonesia - Balambano_FR2_MetaG | ecosystem: Environmental > Aquatic > Freshwater > Lake > Sediment | place... | reverse complement strand
GATCATACAGTCCAGCCCGCAAGGGCAACACCAGATCGTAATAACTGGTAGTGCCTTCACTAAACCAGAGTGAGGGAGTATAGTTTTCGCCATCATAATCGAAGACTTCCAACGCTTTGGGACGGATGCGCTTGACATTCCACAAATGAAAAAATTCGTGGGCGACCAGTTGTAAAAACCGATTGTACTTCTCTGGCGCACGAAATCCGAAGCGGGGATAGTGGAGAGTACACGAGTTCTTGTGCTCTAACCCACCATAGCTATTGGCTGAGAGATGCAAGATAAATAGGTAGCGATCGTAGGGTAAACCACCAAATAACTCTGCTTCGACTTCAATAATTTTGCGAATGTCTGCGATCGCCTGAGCAGGTTGCAAGTTGCCCTGTCCCCAAATTGCCAGTTCATGAGGCTTGCCCAGCACCTCAAACTCATAGAGGGAATGGGTGCCAATTTCAAAAGGGCTGTCTACTAAAGTATCAAAATCTGCTGCGGTAAACGTGTTGCTTATTTCACCGTTGCGAGATTGAACGGCGATCGGTAAGGCTGTAGTAACCTGCCACTCAGGGTGAGGCGGTGCGATCGTCACTTTAATTGGCTGCTGCTCATAACCTGGTAGGTAGAAGCAAAGAGCGGCTGGATTAAAGTAGCCGTGGGTCTGGTCAAGATGATTCGTCCGCACGGTCAACTCATTAGCAAAAACCTGGTAACAAATGCTAATATTCCTCACCCCTGCCGTATTCACCTGCCAGTGATTCTTGCTGAGCTTATGCCAGGGAAGCGATTTTTCACCTGATGCCTCAAAGTTTTGTATGTGCCTCGCGTATTCCCTCACAAGATAGGAGCCAGGGGTCCATACAGGCATTTTCAGATCGAGGACTTCCGACTGCCATCCTCGAACGCTTAGCCGAATCTCAAACAGATGAGACTCAGGCTGGGGCATTGAAATTTGATAGTGAATTTCCAGGCTTGCTGGAGTTGAAGCCAAAGAACTGATTTCGGTTGTTTGAAGCATTGTGACCAATGGCGCTCATGAACGAGGAAACTGTTACATTTTGCCAGCTAGGTGGCTCAGTTGCCTCATGTTAGTTAAGTGAATCACCTGTTTAGCTGGATCAGTTTTTAACCACCCTTTACTTTCAATCTTCTCCATGATCTTAGTTGCCTCTTCTAAACCAATGTCGGCAACATCTGCTAAATCTCGGAGGGGAATATTAAAAATTTCAACCCCCTGTGCTCCAGATTGACCATAATTTTCACCCAGGGAAACCAGCGTATTGGCTAATTTGATTGCAGGTGGCTGATGGCGCAACTGAAACCGGAAGTTAGTCTGCCGCAAGCGCCGCACCATAAGTTGCAACATGCGGTGATGTAATTGTGGATCTCGAAATAAGGTTTGAATAAACCGCTGAGCCGAAATACTGAGTAATTTAACCGCAGAAAGGGCAACCACATCAGTTGAACGAGGCGATTCGTCAAGAATTGCCATTTCTCCAAAAAAGTCACCCCGTCCTAAAATCGCCAGGGTTACTACTTCCTCGCCTGCATGACGACGGACTTTCACCCAACCGGATTCAACAAAATAAATGGCATTGCCCCAGGCATCTTCCATGAGGACAGCCCGATCGGCTGGATATTCGTGTTCAACAGCAATCGATAAGAGCCAATCCAGCGTTTCGGGACTGGCAGAGTGAAACAGCGGGAATTGTTCGCTAAAGGTTACGGTCTGCATGGGAAGTTGCTCGGTAGATTGAAGATAACTCTCCCGCTTTAGCCGCCTAGAGAGCATCAAAATAATAGAATCAGGATAACATGATGTATCGTTTCGCTATTGCTATCGCGATCGAATCGCTTGCCAGAGGTGCGATCGCAATGTCTCAACATAACTGGGCCAACCAATCACCATCGTTTGATGATGAACCAGGGTTTCTGCATCCACACCCGTTGAACTAAAGTCCAGTGGGTTGCCTGCTAGATCACAACAAACAAGTCCGGCTGCTTGGGCCAGGGCGATCGGTGCAGTCGTGTCCCACAACTTAACACGACGATTGCAGTATAGATATAGTCCTGCCCGTCCACAGATCACTTCCATCACCTTTAGCCCAAAACTGCCAATGGTTCTAAATTGGGCTTGAGGCACCTCCTGTTGGATAGCCTGGCCATATTGCCGCTGATCTTTAGGGCCAATCAAAATGGGGCAGAAATATGGAGAGGGTGGCGGTGGCTCTAATGGCACCAGGGAGAGAGCAGGGCGATCGCCTTGCATTTGAAACAGACCCTGCCCCACCCTGCCGTAATAGAGGTGATCGAAGGCTGGTGCATAGATCCAGCCAGCTTGAGGCTGGTGCTCTTCCAAGGTTCCCACCATGACTGCATAGTGTTTTTTCCTGTGGATAAAGTCATCTGTGCCATCCAGTGGATCAACTAACCATAAGCGTTGATAGGTCTGTTGAAACGCTTGCCGAGATGGAGTATTTTCTTCAGTAATTAAGCCATCTTGAGGAAACAAAGCCTCAATTTCCCTGGATAGTTGTTCATCTAACCAGTGATCTACGCTGGTGACATAATCATCAACTCCTTTCTGCAAAACCTGAAACTCCTGGGAGGCCATTGAAATGACCTGCCGTCCATAATGGTGGACGATCCAGGCAACCTTATCCAACTGTTCACTCGATAAATGATTCATGGGGGTTCTCCTGGGTTTTGGCAATGAGTCAATCTGCTTGCCAAAACATGAAAAAACGGGCTAACCCGCACTGGATTAACCCGCCAATTTGGGAACGCTGAAATTTCCTACTTCTGGAGAACCAACTTAACGTTGGCATTTTGCAAACCAGGGCGCTTAACTTCCGCCAAGGTCTTGTTAACAGCGTACTTCTGGTTGATGGAGTTGATCAGTTCGGTCTGGTTGTGCTTCTTAGCAACGCCCCAGAGGTCAGCAACGAGGTCAAAGGAACCATCAGCGTTGCGAGACCAACCTAAATCATACTCACCTTCGAGAACAGCAACGATGTCAGAGCGCACGCGCTGACCATTGTAGCCACGAACATCAGCTTCGGTTTTAACGTTGATACCAAGGTCACGCAAAGAAGCCTTTAGAATCTCAGCATCGGTGATTTTGGTACGCAGAGTGCTAAAGTGAGACATGTGGATTTCCTCCTGTAGAGAAATTGAGAGAACGACAACGTTTTGTTCATACACTGAGCCACAGCATTAGCTTTAGGAGAGCACCTGCGATGGCTGTTTTGTTAAACCGCTAGCCACTTTGGCTAGCCTTTCCCCCTGTTGGGAGCAGGAGGGAAAGCCTGTTAGAACTCCAATCGCTGATATTCAGCGATGGAGGCGGCGGCAGGTCTGGCTCTCTGTCTTGCCCAATCTCGTAGGGCAGTAACCTGCTCACTCATCGTTTTGGAAAGCGGAAGGGTCGCCTTAACTGCCGCAATAATGTCCAGTTGGGTAAATTCCCGATCCTGGGCAAAAGCTTCGTACATTGCAGCAATTAGCGCTTGCTCAACTTCCGCCCCCGAAAACCCTTCACAAATGCTGACGAGTTGCTCAAGATCAAAGCGTGAGATATCCCGTCTGCGCTTTGATAGATGAATTCTGAAAATCTCAGTGCGCTCTTGAGCATTGGGTAAATCAACGAAAAAGATTTCATCAAATCGACCCTTCCGAAGAAACTCTCCCGGTAATCGTTCCACCCGGTTTGCAGTGGCCATGACGAATACAGGGGAAGCTTTTTCCTGCATCCAGGTCAGGAAAGAACCAAAGATGCGGCTAGAAGTCCCACCATCCGAATCGGCAGAACCCGTGCTGCCAGCAAACGCCTTATCGATCTCGTCGATAAACAAAATTGCTGGGGAGATAGACTCAGCCGTTTTGAGAGCGTTACGCAGGTTGGCTTCCGATCGCCCCACCATTGAACCATCGTACACGCGGCCCATATCCAACCGCAACAGTGGCAGACCCCATAATCGGGAAGTCGTTTTTGCAATGAGGGACTTACCACAACCAGGTACACCCAAGATCAGCATCCCCTTGGGCTGAGGCAAACCATACTCTCTAGCCCGTTCAGTAAAAGCATTAGACCGCTGCCTTAACCAATGCTTCAATTCTTCCAGTCCACCCACCGAGTCAATCGTCTCATCCTCTTCGATATACTCCAGAATGCCATTTCGTCGGATGAGTTGCTTTTTCTCTGAAAGTACAATGTCAACTTCAGTTTCTGTTAAACGACCCGCCGTCACTTGAGCTTTGCGATAAACCTTTTCTGCCTCATCCCGCGTTAAACCCAAGGCTGCTTTCAACAGTTTCTCGCGAGTTTCAGTAGTGATTCGACGAGCAGGACGGATTTGATCGAGCTGCTGCGTCAACACCTGGTTTAACTCGGTCATGTCAGGCAGAGGGTAGTCCAGCATGACAACTTCTTTCTCTAACTCAATTGGGATATTCTGCACTGGAGACATCAGAACAATCGCCTTCTGAGTATCTTTGAAGCTAGCTACGGCATCTCGCAACCACCGCATAACTGCCGGAGAGTCAATAAAGGGATGCAGGTCTTTGAACACATAAATCCCTGGCTCCCTTTGACGAATCACCCATTCAATCGCAGCCTCTGGCGAAACAGTATTATGCTGAGTAACACTACGAGGCTGACCATACTCAACAATACCGTGAGTCACTGTCCAGATAAAAACACGACGTTGAGGCTTGAGTTGAGCGATGGTCGTAATCGCCTGCTCTGCCCGCTCTTCCTCAGAAGTCACAAGGTAGATCAGAGGATATTGAGCCTGGATAAGAATGCTTAGCTCTTCTTTCATGATCGTTGACCCAATAAAGACGGTGCAGACGGCATTAGAATCAAACCAACGTGATTGCAAGTATGACAAAAAGCAAAAGGAAGGAACTCTGTCTCTGGTGAAGAACTCACCCCAAGCAGCGAATTAACATGGAACCAATTCTTGCTCACCCTGCTGATCAGGATTTGCACATTCTCCTCTAACTTTACCGACAGCGAGTTCTTCATCGACTAAAACACTTAACTGCTCACTTAAAGCACTCAGTTCCCCATCCCGACGAACTAATGAACTAGAGCAAACTGGGCAATTGTAAACTTGGTGAACACTTCCATGAGGAGCCTCTAAACTATCCACAACTTCGGAGTGAGTCAAGTAAAAATCAATTGCTCGTTCAGCGATCGCAGACATCGGTTCTGTCTCAACTGCGGACTTAATCTTAAGTTGACGGTGCAGGTCCGGTGGGAGATAAAGCGTAACTTTGTGCTTCTCTTGCATAAAACAACTACATGGTTAATACCCGGGTATGCAAGTAAGATAATGGTTTCTTACGGGGGCTGTCAAGACGGCAAGCCTTCATGACGGCAATATCGTTACATTCGTTTACAAATCAAACTCCAATGGGTACGTGAGTTCGATAATCGCCGTTTTGAGGGTGGACTGCGCCCACCCTCAAAACGGCGGTTTTCGTGGGGGTGGGCGCAGCCACCCCCACGAAAAATCGCTCGTCAAACTCACGTCATTGGTGTTTTGAAAACGTGAGGAAGTGGGAAAATATAGCCGTAGCCACGGCGGTTAGGACAAGGACGTTTTTGTGGGGGCGCGAAGCGCCCCCACAAAAACGTCCTTAGAAAAGTGGCTACAGCTATACTTGACTTTTGTAAAGGCCAGGGGCAAATATCTGCGTGAACAAATTGCAGGGTGGCAGTGCTCACTCTGCTGAAATTTGGCTGCGCTCAACTATCTTTCAATTAACGGAAAAAAGTGACCTACTGGTCCCTGTCCTCTGCCGATCCGCAGCGAATACTCTAAGGCGCGGGTTACATAAGTTTTCGCTGCTTTGACGGCCTCAAATCGCTCTTTTCCTAAAGCTAGATTGGCTGCGATCGCCGCTGCCAAGGTGCAGCCTGTACCGTGAGTATCACTGGTTTCAATAGCTCTGGTTTTCAGGATTTCCAGGCGATCGCCATCAAAAAAAACATCCACTCCTCGTAACTCTCCTGACAGTCCGCCGCCTTTCACTAAGACTGGTGCTCCTAAATGAAAGATTTGCTCTGCCGCCTGTTGCATGTCATCTAGCGAATGAATTTCCCGTCCACTCAAAATTTGGGCTTCATAGCGGTTGGGAGTCAGAAGTGTTGCCAGAGGAATTAATTCAGCTCGAAGCAGGGCGATCGCTTCATCAGCGATCAACTGTGCTCCTGTGCGAGAGACCATGACAGGATCAACCACTAGATGGGATAGGTGAAAGGTGCGCGCCGAATCAATGACGGCTCTGATGATCTGTTGATTGAGCAACATGCCTGTCTTAGTTGCTTGTACCCCAATATCTTCAACGATCGCCTTAATCTGGGCGGCAACCGCCTCTGGCGGCAGCGCATCAACCCGGCTAACCCCCAAGGTATTTTGGGCTGTAATGCAGGTTATAGCACTTGTTCCATGCACTTGATGAAAGGCAAATGTACGTAAGTCTGCCTGAATACCAGCCCCACCTCCACTATCTGAACCAGCAACGGTCATTGCAATTGGAATGGGTTGAGTCAGGATTGTCATGGCTTCCAGGGAGAATTTCCTAGAGTAAAGCGTTCAAACTTTGCACAATAGGGTCATGTTGCCTCTGCTGAATGGTTTGATAAGTTTCAGCAATTTCAGCTGCTAAGTTGTCTTCTACTGCACTGGCTGCTTCGCGAGATGAATAAGGCTGAAAAGCAACTTGTCCTCGTTCGGATTGCAGTAAGGTTGTTGCTAGTTCTCGGAGAAGTTCGTCATCAAGGAATGGGCAAATATCCATGCCCATACTCTCTACAAGCTGCATTTTGGCCTTGTGGCGAATGAATGCCCGTACTGGATAGTTACTAGTAAGTTCCATCATTTTGCTGTCATTAAATCAAAGCTGGGGAAATCGTAGAGCTAAGCCCTCACCCTCTAAAAGATTCCTTGGTATAGAATTGCTTGCTAACTAATAAGCCTTGAGTTAGAAACCAGCAAAGTCAGAAGGTGAGTAAGCTAGCTGATGAAAAGTTCCCTTGAATAAAGAACTGTACCACAAACTCCAGGCAATTCATCATTTGGCAATAAGTCATTTTGCGCTAACTAAATCAGCAGTGCAGATTTCAACGTAAAGTTACACAAAGATAAAGTGTCCTCTCAGAGTGCCTACCCTTCTGTGTACTGCCAACGGAGAAGGCCTTCCTTCAGAATGAGAACAAGCATTCTGAAGGGGTGAGGTATGAAACCACTGAAATCTGTAGACCAATCTCAAGTTTGGACTCGACCTGCTTGGAGTGGGAATTCAGCCACTCAGAGCATTCTACAAGGGTATGCGGATTGGATTGCCAGTCAACCGAGCGACGAATCTCGCTATCTTTGTTTTATTGTGACGACAATGGACTCTCAACGGCATCTGGTCAGTTTTGGACAAGGGCGATTGGATCTACAGGAAGCCCAGTTAGCAGGTCGAGGACTTCAGTATTTCAGCGATCGCATGTTCAAAGTTCCTACTCTGTCAGCAGAATGTTTCGAGGTGTGTCCTGATCACCCCCTTGACTCCCAAAATGTTGAGGGGCTACAGATCCAAATCGATCCAACCCATGCTCAGGCCTATCTGAGTTTACCCAGTCTGAACACTACTACCCTGACGGTTGATCTAGAGTACAGCCGAGATAGTAACTTGTTTCAGGGCTTTGCTCAAACCACACCAAAAACTTTATTTGCGATCGCCCTCAAACGCAAAGTTGTGCTTAGAGGTCACCTGAATCAGTAAGGGAGGAGGTCACTCTGACCTCCTCCTCTGTCCTCTGGCAGAGTCCACTTGGGGAAAAAATTGCATCTCAAAAAGTAAATCAGAACGCTATATTAAACGGACGGTCTTAACAAATCGCGTTTCAATCCAGCATTAAACCGGAATGAGAATGATTTGCTTGGATTGTGCCTGTTTCAGTGGGGAAGCGTAAGCCTGAATGCCTCTTGCAGAGATCATTCGACGGTATTTGATTTATGGGCTGAGCGGCCCAATCATTGCGTTGAACTTATGGGTGTTGAGCCAGATCTTTAGATATTTTGAAGGACTGATTACCTTTGTGGTATTGGCAGCCATCCTGGCCATGATTTTGGACTATCTGGTTCGGTTCCTGGAAAAATTGCGACTCAGCCGCACCCTCTCTGTATTAGTTGTATTATTTTTATTTCTCACCCTCGTTGCATTCCTGGGAATTACACTGATTCCCATCCTTAGCCAACAGGTGAATCAGTTATTTGAAGGATTACCAGGATTGCTGGAGGCCAGCGATCGTAACCTCAGTGGAATTCGCAGATTTATTGCAGAATATAACTTACCTTTTAACATTGAGCAGATTATCAGTCAACTCTCTACGCAAATTCAAAACGCGATCGCCGGACTCCCCGAACTCGCCATTAACACCGCTGGACAAGTTTTTACAACTGTATTTCTCGTTGTCCTAGCTTTCTACATGCTGATTTATGGTGAACGCTTTTGGCAAGGAATCGTCAGCCTCTTACCTGTAAAAATCGGGAAGGCACTCAATCAATCCTTAAAGCAACAATTTCATCAATTCTTTCTCAGCCAACTCCTGCTGGCTTTGGTCATGGTGATCTTTCTCGCACCCTGTTTTCTGACGCTCCAGATTAACCTGGCCCTGCTCTTTGCCTTTGTGATTGGTTTGTTTGAGTTAGTGCCTCTATTTGGGGCCACAATTGGCATCGGGATTGTCACTCTACTCGTATGGGGCTTACAGGGGATATGGCCAGCGGTCTGGGTCGCTGGGGTCAGTATCTTTTTTCAACAAATTACAGACAATGTGATTGCTCCCAAACTTCGGGGAGAATTTGCCGGACTCAATCCCATCTGGATTTTTATTGCCCTGTTGATCGGTGGACGAGTTGCTGGTTTTCTAGGGGTTGTATTGGCCATGCCAATCGCAGGTACGATTAAAAGCACAATCGAGCAAATGCAACTATTTCAAAGATATCGAAATCCACCTGCGGATCCTCCCATCCAAAGGTTTTGATTACATGCTCTTTGACTTAGGAACGTGAATTAAATAAAACCGAACTTTTTTGTGGGAAGCGCGGCGCAGCCGCGCTTCCCACAAAAAAGTTTTGGGTTTTATTTAATCCTTAACCTCTAGCATAATTTAAGAGCACTGTCCCACCTCCATAATTATCTACCGACTCAGCCATGCTATTTTGTTCAACGTGAGTTCGACGAGCGGTTTTTCGTGGGGTTGGGCTGCGCCCAACCCCACGAAAAACCGCCGTTTTGAGGGCTTGAGTGAGGTTATTACACTCTTTAGTTAGCTGTAAAAGTCGGTAAAATCCAGTTAGTTACGTTAATCGTCTGCGTCTTCTGCCATTGGTTTGCTACAGGTTGGGTATCGATCGAGTAACACATTCTACATTCAAGAAAATAAGCCATGTTTTTTGACCCCCTCTACCTCATTTTCATGATTCCTGGGTTACTGCTGGTATTCTGGTCTCAAAGCCAAATTCGCGGTACTTATCAGCGGTACTCCCAAATCCCCTCTAGTTTAGGTATGACAGGTGCTCAGGTTGCCCAAACGATTCTTACCAAGATGGGCGTGAATGACATTCGGGTTGAACCCGTCGCTGGGGAACTAACCGACCATTACGACCCCAGAGCAAAAGCAGTTAGACTTTCTCAAGGAATTTATGGTTCCAGTTCTTTGGCGGCTGCGGCTGTCGCTGCCCATGAATGTGGGCATGTCCTACAGGACAAGCAAGGCTACAAGTTCATGAACCTACGGGCTTCCTTAGTGCCTATAGCCAATCTAGGTTCCCAGTTTGGCCCTACCCTGGTCATTATCGGGATTGTCTTTACTGCGTTAGGTCCACTCTCCTCTTGGTTTGTCAATATTGGTTTAATCCTGTTCGCAGGTGTGATTCTCTTTCACCTTGTTACGCTCCCGGTTGAATTTGATGCCTCTAACCGAGCATTGAAGCTGATTGATCAACTAGGAATTCTGCAAGGTGAAGAAAATAAAGGAGCTAAAGCAGTCCTGCGGGCTGCGGCATGGACCTACGTAGCAACGGCATTTTCAGCAGCCTTGCAATTGATTTATTACTTCATCATTTCGCGCAATCGGCGATAGTGGTGTGACCCCATCTGCCGTTTGGACGTTGCTGATTTTGAGGATGTGTTTGGGCGTGAAGTCTCAGGCTTCACGCCCAGATGACATTGATGCACGGCGTTTGCCTTCAGCGTCTGCTGCTTTTAAGGCCGAAAATACTGTATCTGGATTGACTGGAATGGGTTCATTGTGAATCGTTTCACCTTCCATGCAAGCAGCCGTAGCAACTTTCATCAGGTCTGCGTCGCTAACTTCAGCTAAACCAATCGCAGCCAGTGTCGTAGGTAAGCCGACAGATTCACAGAAATCATAAACCTCATCGATCGTTTGGGTGGGCTTATCGGTGAGGAACAATGAAGTCAATGTACCGTAGGCGACCAATTCTCCATGAAAATAATCGTGTGCTTGTGGCAGTCTGGTCAATCCATTGTGAATTGCATGGGCAGCGGCCAAGCCTGCACTCTCGAAGCCCAAACCACTCAGCAGTGTGTTCGCTTCTACAATGTGATCCAGAGCGGGAGTGACGACATGGGTTTCACAAGCTGTTTTGGCAGCCACTCCATACTCCAGTATGGTTTCGTAGCACAACCTGGCTAAAGAGTAAGCTGACATAGAACCAATATCGCCTGTCATGTTGGGCGCATATTTCCTCATACAGGATTCTGCTTCAAACCAGGTGGCTAAGGCATCTCCCATGCCTGCAACGAGAAACCGGACGGGGGCATTGGCGATAATCTCAGTATCCATCAACACCAGAGCCGGACTGTGAGGCAGGAGAATGTAGCGCTTAAAATTTCCCTCTGGTGTATAGACTACAGATACAGCGCTGCATGGCGCATCAGTGGCTGCTAGGGTCGGTACGATCGCCACCGGAAGTTTGGACTCATGGGCCACTGCTTTAGCGGTATCAATCGTTTTTCCGCCTCCCAGACCAACAACGAAGTGAAACTTTCCCGCCTGAGTCAGATGCAGCAAGCGATCGATCTCTTCATCGGAACATTCGCCGCCAAATGCTTCAGTCTGCACCTCAACTCCTTGCTGCATATAAGGCTCGATGTCCAAGAGCAGTTTGTCATAGACAAAAGGATCGCAGATAACAAGTCCCTTTTCTCCATACCGCGATAACTCTTGACCCAGCCTTTTCCGAGCATCTCGACCCTGAACGTAGCGTCCAGGAAAAATTGTGGTGTTCAACATGGTTTATTCTCCTTTGTATTATCAGCATGTAGAATCAGCGTGTAGATTTTTCTAAAAATAGTTATTTACTATCTACCCATGCCAATCGCTTCATTACAGTTCATTCCGATCCTGTAATGTCTGATCTAAATATGTGCGATCGCCCAATCGTTGTAGTAATGGACCATACTTGCCAAACTTCACAACACTGACTGAGGCAATTCGCATCTCCAGGCGATCGCGATATCGGCCCAAGACGTAGATTCCCGCCCAAGGGGTGGTTTGATGAGCCGCAGCAAACGCTTCAGCCATTTGTTGGCCCTCCAGGGTCAGGTCAGGATTGAGAATTCCACAATAAGCGCCTGACGCAGTGTAAGGGGTTTCCCCATGTCTCAGGAAGTATAACGCTAGACTCATTGGATCAGGGTTTTAACATTGATGGAAACACAAAGTAAATGCTGTATATTCCTGACTCGTCTGACTCGTTACCAAGCTCCAGCTTGGTAATGCTGCCCCGGAGAGCTACCAGCTTCCCTGCTCCTGACCAAAGCGCCAAGCTGGAAGCTCTGGGGGAATGCGCTCCCAAGCTGGAGCTTGGGAGCGAGGGCAAGCTGGAGCTTGGGAGCGAGAGTCGGGGCGGGGAAGCGGGGATTGATTCCTAAGCAACTGCCATCTGGAAGGTGGCTCCCAGTGCGGCCCCGATTTCTTCCGGAGTGATTTTGCCATCTCCATCCAGGTCAAGCACATCGAAGACCGCATCCAAGCCCATCCATTCTTCGCGGGTGATGAATCCGTCTTCATCCAAATCGTAAGCCGCAAAGATATCGGTCGCGGCCGCACCGACTTTGATACCACTTTCCAACTGGGCCAGCCGCATGGACATAAACTTCTCCAGAGATTCCAGTGATTTGGAAAATCCTTTGATGCCCTCAGCTAACTTTTCAGTCGCCATGCGATCGCCATTGTGCATCTTCTCAAACGTGGCTTGATCCATCGGCATCTTTTCAATGTCCATCATTGCTGCTTTAGCTGCATCCAGTTTGCGGGTCATTTCCCCAGTTGTTGCCTGCAACTGTTCCAGATGCTTGGGGGCGATCGTCAACAAATCACACCCTGCTAATTCAACAATTTCACCAATGTTGCGGAAACTGGCTCCCATCACTTCTGTGGGGTACTCAAACTTTTTGTAGTAGTTATAGATGCGAGTCACGGACTGCACACCCGGATCATCGGCTCCTTCATAGTGCTTGCCTGTGTTCTTGACGTACCAATCCAAAATACGACCAACGTAGGGTGAAATCAGCGTTGCATCAGCTTCGGCACAGGCAATCGCTTGGTGGATGCCAAACAACAGTGTCATATTGGCCTGAATGCCTTCTTCTTCTAGCACTTTACCCGCACAGATGCCTTCCCAGGTAGAGGCAATTTTGATCATGATGCGCTCACGGGGAATGCCCGCTTTTTCAAATTCCGAGAGCAGGAATCGACTTTGCTGGATAGTGGCTTCGGTGTCGTGGGATAAGCGTGGATCGGCTTGGACAGAAACCCGTTGTGGTACAATGTCTAGAATCCGTTTACCAAAAGAAACTGCGAGGCGAGCAAAGGCGAGAGAAACGACTTGTGCTTCGGTCGCTCCTGAGCCAGCGTCTTTCTTCGCTTGCAGCAGCGTTTCGTCTACGATTTCTCGATATTCAGGCATTTGAGCCGCTGTCGCAATTAAAGAAGGATTGGTGGTAGCATCCCTGGGAGCAAATTTTTCAATGGCTCGCAAATCGCCCGTGTCAGCAACCACAACGGTCATTTCTCTTAGTTGATCGAGTAAGTCTTTAGACATGGTTGTCTCCTAAGGGATAGGGTCTTTGATTTTTAATGACTTGGAGGCAAAGATTTGAAGAATGATGAACCACAGAGGCACAGAGAACACAAAGTAAAGAAAACGAAACAAGAATGCGGTCATCAATCAGAGAGCATCACCATGCCAGAGGGCGGGAGGTCAACTCGCACCGCTGCTCGTCCTTGATACTCCTGCACAGGCAGAGTCTCAGACTGGGGTGGCTGGCGGAGTTGGTCATCACTCCAATCACTGCTGTACAAAATCGTCATGGCTGAACCAGGGAGATGCAGAGAACGGTCTATCGTGACGAACGCGCCCCGCTGCTCCAGACCATGTGTATTCAGGGCCATCACCACTTCATGAATGTAAAGCACCTGTGACCAAGCAATCACCTCACCTGCTGGAGGTAGGGCGAAAGGACGGTCTAGAAAAGAGGTTTCGCGCAGGTAGTGATGTCCCCGACGCAGTGCTCGACCGATGCCATCCCGCCGATTGCGAATGCGGGCGATCGCGGCAATCCGTAAGTAAGTGGGATGATCAGGATTAAAGAAATGGCATCCTTCTGTACCAAATGCACCAAACTTACCACCAAACATACATTCGCGAATGTAGCGATCGATATATTCGTGCTGTGGTTCGATGCTGTAATCGTGGTAGTCTTGAGAACCGTCAAATGCCTGTTCCATGCCGTAGTAGATGGAAGGAATCCCAGGCATAGTTAACATTACCCCAACCGCATGAGCCGCCTGCTCATACCGATGTGGCAGCGATTCACTGTGGGCAGCAAATCGTGCTTTGCGGGGGCGAGACGACATATCGTGGTCATCCAGCACCGCCACATGGTAAGTTCCTAACTGCCGTTGAGCACCTGCTAAGGTTTTCTCGTCGTATAGACAAAAGAAATCGTAAGGGTTTGCCAATCCCTTGACAACAGCAGGTAAACGGTTCGGAGCAATAACAATATCTAACACTGCGTCCAGTTTGCGCCCAAAAATATCGAGATAACCGCGCACCATGCTGTCGTCTGTTAGCTCACCCACTAAGAGAAAATTGTCCTTACCAATCGATTGGGCATAGCCATGAATGGCATCACAGAACTGGCGTGAAGCCGTAGGAGACACATGCTTAACTGCGTCTACCCGGAAACCATCACAGTCGCTCAAGGCAATCCAGTACTCAAATACCTGCGCCAGTGCAGAGATGACATCTTCTCGTTCTAAATTGAAGTCGCGCAGTTCAAAAAAGTCGCCCCGCCGGAACTCCACAAACGGATTCATCGGATCTTCCCATCCCCTGGCTTCCCAGTGCGTAATCATGCCCGCCCGATTGTACCAGTCTGGATTTTGAAATTCTTTGGGAAATACCCCATCGTCTGCTGATATAGGAGTCGGGATACTTTGTCCCTGAGCAGAGCGCCAGCCATGCATCGGATAAGGGGGATGGAAGCGATAAGGCATGGTTTCTTTGGGATTCCCATCGGTTTCATCCCGGTAAAACCAATTACTACCGCTGTGGTTATAAATCACGTCTAGAATCACATACATGCCGCGATCGTGGGCTGCATCCACCAAATTCCGCAAATCCTGACGAGTGCCAAAGCGGGGATCGATATCCAGAAAATCTTGAATACCGTAGCCGTGATAGGTTTGGAGGTCAATGCGCTGCTTCCAGGGTGGATTAATCCAAACCGTAGTCACTCCCAAATTTTGTAAGTACTCCAGTTTGCTTTCAATGCCTTTGATCGTGCCACCGTTAAATTTATTTCCAGCAGCCATCCAAACACCTTTGTTACCCGCCTTAAACTGCTCTGGATGAGTGCGATCGAACCGAGGGCGTTGCATTTCCTGACCATCACTGAAGCGATCGGGCAACAGTTGATACAGAATTTGGTCACGCCAATTCAAAGGGCTAGGAAAAACCCGACCTCTAGGATGCAGATCTGCTTCAGACAAAGATCTGGGTGCAATTGCCTCAATCATTGTTGCCATAATCTCAAGACCTGCTTGAAGGTGCTAATTCTAATAGGGTGGGCAATACCCACAAAACCGCAGAATGATAAATGTGTAGGGTAGGCATTGCCTACCCTACAGTAAGATTTACCAGATTAGCTTGATGTCACCATTCATCTGACTGTATTCCGGTACGTCTACTTTGACTGAGGGAGCCTTCCAAATGTCGTTGCGATAGTCATTAATGGAGCGATCGCTGGAGAAATATCCCATGCGGGCTACATTCAGAATTGACATCCGCGTCCAGTGGTCATAATCACGATAGGCTTGGCTCACCAGATCTTGAGTCTCCACATAGGCCTGGTAATCAGCAAACAGCAAATACTGATCCTGATGCAAGAGCGAATCGATTAGGGGTTTGAACAGGTTGGGATCGCCGTGGGAGAAGAAGCCAGAGGAGATGCGATCGATCACTAACTTTAGCTCACTGTTGCTGTGGTAGTAATCCCAGGGATTATACCCACTCGCCTTTTTAGCCTGCACTTCTTCCACTGTCAGACCAAACAGGAAGAAGTTATCGGCTCCGACAGCCTCGCGAATTTCCACATTGGCTCCGTCCAGTGTACCGATCGTCAGCGCCCCGTTCATGGCAAATTTCATATTGCCTGTGCCAGAGGCTTCCTTTCCTGCTGTAGAAATTTGCTCAGACAGATCGGCGGCGGGGAAGAGACGCTGGGCGAACGTTACGTTGTAATCCTTCATGAAGACAACTTTGATTCGACCGCGCACATCTGGGTCGCTGTTTACAACATCAGCGATCGAATTGATCAGTTTGATGATCAATTTGGCCATGTAGTACCCTGGAGCCGCCTTGCCCCCAAAGATAAAGGTGCGGGGCGTAATCTCCAGATCAGGGTTGGCTTTGATGCGGTTGTACTGAGTGATAATGTACAACGCTTTCAGGTGTTGCCGCTTGTATTCGTGAATGCGCTTGATCAAAACATCAAACAGAGAATCTGGGTTAAGGTCGATGTTGTAATTTTTCTTGACATGGTTTGCCAGATCTTGCTTGATGTCATGTTTAATTTGGCGAAACTCCTGACGGAAGTTGGCATCATGCACAAAGTTTTCCAACTTTCTTAACTGATCCAGGTTCTTCAGCCAACCCTCTCCAATTTTGCTGGTAATCAGCTTAGAGAGACGAGGATTAGTCAACGCCATGAAACGACGGGGAGTAACCCCGTTGGTAACGTTGGTAAACTTCTCTGGATACATCTCATAGAAGTCGTGCAACACCGTCTTTTTCAACAACTCGCTGTGCAGTTTAGCAACACCGTTGATGGCATAGCTACCGACACAAGCTAGATGAGCCATCCGCACATAGCGCTCTCCTGTCTCGTCAATAATCGACATGCGGCGAATGCGATCGACATCATCGGGGAATTTGATGCGAAGTTCGTCAATGAAGTGGCGGTTGATTTCGTAAATAATCTCAATGTGACGAGGCAACAATCTGCTAAACTTCTCTAAAGACCAGCGTTCTAACGCTTCTGGCAACAAAGTGTGATTGGTGTAGGCAAAAGTCTTAGTCGTGATGTCCCAGGCTTTATCCCAATCAAAGCCATTCTCGTCTAATAGAAGCCGCATTAATTCAGCAACGGCGATCGTGGGATGAGTATCATTCAACTGAATAACAAACTGTTCGTGGAAACGCTCTAGAGTAATATTCTTCATTTGCATGATACGAATCATGTCTTGTAAAGAGCAAGACACGAAGAAGAACTGCTGCTCTAGGCGCAATTGCTTTCCTTGATACGTTTCGTCGTTGGGATACAGGACTTTAGAAATGTTTTCACATTCCGTCTTTTCTTCAACTGCCCCAAAGTAATCGCCCTTGTTGAAGGCCTCAAAATCAAAGGATTCTGGTGCTTCTGCTTTCCACAGTCGTAAGGTGTTAGCTGTGTTTGTTTGATAGCCCAGAATTGGCGTATCGTAGGGCACACCTTTGACCACCTTGAACGGCACCCAGCGTACTCGATAGCGTCCATGCTCATCGGTGAAACCTTCGGTATGCCCGCCTAATTTCACTTCTACTTCCGACTCTGGACGCGCAACTTCCCAAGGATTGCCATAGCGCAGCCACTTATCAGTGATTTCGACTTGCCAGCCATCCTTAATCTCCTGGTCAAAGATGCCATATTCGTAACGAATGCCATAGCCGATCGCCGGAATTTCCAGAGTGGCCATTGAGTCAATGTAACAGGCAGCTAACCGTCCTAACCCCCCATTGCCCAGTCCTGGTTCTTCCTCCTGTTCCATCAAATCAACCAGATTAAGTCCCAATTCTGCCATCGCCTGCTTAGTCACATCATAAAGCCCCAAATTGATCAGGTTATTACCGAGATGAGGTCCCATGAGAAATTCGGCTGACAGATAGGTCGCAATCCGGGAGGTCTTTTCTAAGTATGTTTGACTTGTATGCAGCCAGCGATTCATCAGGCGATCGCGCACTGTATAAGCCAATGCCATGTAGTAATCATTTTTCGTCGCCACTTTTGGGAATTTTCCCTGGACGTAATACAAATTGTCCAGAAATGCACGCTTCAACGTTTCGACACTAATGCCAGTGCGATCGTCTTCGATTTGAATTTTGCTGGAAACCATGTCAACCATACTCAAACATTCTCCCGGTGATTAGAAGTAGAAAACAGTACGTCAGGAATGGATAGTAAAAACTTAGTCAAAGGAAATGCGATCAACCATTTGCTAAAGTAGCTTTATCACTGGAAATCAACTAGCATTGACCATTGGCGCTACTAGGCAATACTAAAATTAACGAAAAGCAAACAGCTAGCTTTGACGAGTCACCCCTCTCCAGGATTACTACATCGACTTGACAATGTGAAGCTTTTGCCTGAAGCACTAGAAGGTGGAACACTCAAGATTGCAAACAAGTAATTTAAATAACATGTTGTGCTAGGCTAATAGTAAAACCGATGTCAATTCACATTGTCGGAGAACTCAACGTGCAGATCCTAGCCTAAGGATATATGAAAGTTATAGGATGCGGCAAATCGGTAAGAATGATTAAGGTAGAAACGCCAATCTGAATTGGCATTAGTCCAACACAAGTGCAAGCACAGGTATAAGATGATGTCCAAGAATGAGAATTAAAAAACTGGAGATGCATGACAGAAACGCAAAGATTGCAAAGTTATTTCTCCATGTCCTTATGGCGATCTCGGAGGTCAATTCTTTCAACTAAGATCCATTTTCCCGTCAGGTTAACCTGCCCCCAGACTTTGATCTCTTGATCGGGAGCAAGCGTCAGTAAGCGGCGATGAATATCAGGTTGCAGTGTCACCAGTGACAGGGATTGGTTTGTACCCATTGGCTCAGTCAATCTTAATCCATAACTTTGTTCTCCCCGTCGTTGAAATTTTCCCTCCAAGACGTGCAAATGAGTTCCTAAAAATTCTTGAGGAGCGCTGTGAACACGAGTTGGAGCAATGCCGTCCTTGGGATACTCATGGGGCGCATTGAGGTAATGATGTTGCCAGAACATCCAGTTTGGATGTGATGGAACCAGGTTATACAACGGGATGACTGCATTGGGGGCGATCGCGTCGGTAATTAATGCTTCTTGTAACAGCCGGACGGGTAACTCTTGCGGCTGATAGTTTTGCTCGACGCACAAAGCCGCAGCCATTCCCGCTGCCTGTCCAATTCCCATAACCACAGGTTGCAGGCGAGTAGCACCGTTCGCAATATGAGAGACAGAAATATTTTTTTCGCAAACTAACAAACCTTGCACCTGCTGCGGCACGAGACAGCCATAGGGTAAAGCAAAGGGAGTTCCCGTCCACCGCCCACCCCAGCGAATCGACTTGGATTGCAAGGCAAGTTTTTGCCCAGGATAGTGGTGGTCATTGGCATAATTACCGATCGCGATCGCAGTCACCTGTCCCTGTTCATTCAAGGGTAATGGGGCAACAGTGCCATTTTTGATTGGCAAGATATCCTGTTCTCGCACGGTCACCTGACCTCGTAATCGCTGACTCTCGCGAAAATAAGGATGTAAGGCGAAGGCTCCATTGGCGATCGGTAAGTCGATTAATGAAATAGCAGTTGGACTGGATTGCCCCTGCCAGATGGGAAAGATTGATGCCGCCAAACCGTAACGAGAACCTAATGCTGATTGGATGAAATGAGCAAAACTTTGAGAGTGCCAGAAGGCTTCTTGCAGAAATTCTTGTCTTGCTGCTGCTGACTGAATTAAGCGAACGAGTTTAACCCCATAGTCATTCCCCTGCTGTGGCCAGTTAATCATAAAGCGATCGCCCGGTAGTCGTCCGTAATTCAGAAATTTCTCGCCGCCATAACCTTCCCAGGCTTTAGCAAACTGTTCCAGGTCAGCGATCGGAGGCACAGGAATCTCAGGCGCATTGATATCGCCAAAATCTTGCATCACAACAACCCAGGTAGGAGCTTGGACAGGATATTGTGCGGTCAGAGGGTTAGAAGATTCAGGAGCACTGGGTTCTCCAAATTCTGATTGCCATTCCCAACCCCAGCGGTGTGGCACATCGGCCAGTGCTAAAAGATCTCCCAGTTCAGTCCCATCCAGCGTGATCTCTGCCTTCACCGTCAGATCTTGAAAGCGCACCCCAAAGATGCGATCGCCCTGTCGTAACGGCTCCAGTGGCGTTTGCCCCATAATCCAGCGCAAATTGGGTAACTCCTGCACCCAGTCTGCCAGGATTTGCGCTCCCGTCTGTGGTTCATAGGTGAAAAAGCTAACCCAGGCGTGATTTAACCCACCCACTTGCCGCCGCTGCAATTCTCGCAGATACGCTCCCCATAATCCCGTTTGCAGGGCTGCCAGTTCATTGCCATCGGGGGCCGACACGCCCGCACTAGTCAACATACCCCCCAGCCAGGGAAACTCACTAACCAGAACGGTCTGCGCCCCACGACGAGCCGCCTGGATGGCCGCTGCTGTTCCACCCGTCCCGCCCCCTACCACTAAAACGTCCGCTTTCAATTCATCCATAGGGAGTTCTCAAATTAGCAATGAGTGAAGAGGGTCTAACAGTAGAGTAGCTTGATCAAAAACCACAGAGGCACAGAGTTTACAGAAGTGAACGTGGAGATGACAGAAGCGGGACGCGAACAGGGCATGAAGAAATGCTGTTCCCTCAATTGTCATCTCGGTAGTCATCATATCGCTGTCTAAACTCATTGGGGCGTAGTCTTAAGTCCTCCCGCCGCTGTCGCATTTCTTCCCGTTGTTCTCGCAACTCCTGCTGCCGTTCCCGAAATGCCTCTTGCTGTTGGCGAAACTCCTGCCGCCGTTGCCAATAATTTGATTCTTGTAACTGCTCTTCTCGCCGTCTTCTAAATTCCTCTTGCCATCTCCTCAGTTCTCCCAATTGTTCGGGAGTGAGCAGCGGCGGTTCAGAGTCAACTGTTGGTTCAACCACAGGTGCAATCGCTGGCTCAATAACTGGAGGAATTTGCTTTGGGGCGATCGCTACAAACTGCCAGAAGTCTTGACTGGTGCTGGCATGTGTAGGCAACGCACTTCCCAGAAGCAAGGAAAATACACCAAATTGCAAAACAGACCACAACACTTTTGAGTTCAACGTTAGGGTGTTATTCCACATATGCCCTCCCTGGCTTAGTTTCGCCATACAAATTAAGTTAACCGATTCTGAGCTAACCCAATCCATTTCTAAGTTAGATTCAGTTACATAGAGACGATCGCCTCAATTCTAAGATAGCGCTCAAACGAGAATGCGGCGGAGTGCATCCCACTTTTGTATTTTTCCAAACCCAGTTTTGCGGGCGGCGGGGGCACAGCCCCCGCCGCCCGCAAAACTGGTCGGATCGCTGTAGTGACAGAAGCATAGAGGAGGTTCATTATTGAGCATTCACTCCTGATGATCCTGTTTATCTGTTTGAAGCTTGTAGTTTGTATAAAAAGTACTTATCAAACTTGACCATAGACTGCTGAAATTGAGCAGTTTCAACGATATTAACCTGTTTGGTAGAGTAAGCGCTGATATCTCCTAAATCGTAAGTTAGGACTAGTAAAGCACCTTGTTGATTAAACTGCTCTAAATCAACAACCTGGTTGATAACGTCGCTAAAGTTACTTACGATTGATTCCTTATGTGTGGCAAAAGTACCGAAAGAGCCAATTTCTGGGTAGTAAAGCGACTTATTCAAATATCCTGATAATGGAGTTGTGAAGATAGCTCGATCACCAACGATTAACATATCTTGCATTTGGTGTTTATAAATATATTCAGATACTGCTTTACTAGCAGAAAACGGTTGTCTGATATCAACAGTAAAAAGAATTAGAGTAGCGATACAGTGGACGCAGAGAATTAGTGTAAACAGGCGATTTATCAGTTTTTTACTTGACTCATATCCTATTTGGACAGAGAGGTGATTGATTAATTTCTTAAATTTTTCACACCTTAGAAAGGAAAACTTCTCCCCAAAGCCATGATTTTTTCTGATCTTGCTCATTAACTTTGCAGAGTTTTCAGATGAATGAGATGGAGATTGATCTACTAATAACCACAGGCTGATAACAAATATAAGAAATAAATGACCATGATGTCTTACAGACCCATAATTTTTCAAATAAGCAAAAGTAAATAAGAATATTTCAAGGTTACCAAAACTATAAAAAAATAGAATAAGCGGATTTTGCCTAAAACATAAAATAATTGTAGTAAGAATTGTGATACTGATGGAAAAGCGAACAATAGCCACCCACTTAGACAGACTGTCTAAAACAACTGCCAAACTAATATTGCTGTTCCAAATCTCACTAACAAAGACGTTTGGTATTGGCAAATAGGCATTTAAGGTAATTGAAAAGGAGCGTATTAGTTTTTTTATACTATTAGATAGTTCATTAAATAGACTCAACAGGAAATTGTGCTCAGAAGGATGTATATTTTGTAAAGAGCTTTCTGTTGGTAGGATCTGTCCAAAGCTTCTATCGGGGGGAGGTAGAATTTGCACAATCATCAATATGAGACTTGCACTTAAAATTAGCGCTCCAATCGCCAAACACCGATTCTTAAGTAGAGCAGAAAACTGAAATTGATATTTGACCAAGTTTTCTAGAATTAAGGTTGCTCCTAAAGCGATCGCTAACATTGCTGCGTAAAGATTGGTGTTAGCTAGAAGCGCTAATACCGTAAAAAGAATAATATAGTTGCAGTTGCGAGTATATAAAATACAAAACAGGAAAACTAATAATACTCCTAGTGCATAATTTCGGCTAATTATAGAATATTCATAGAATGGGAAATAGCTGAACGTGAACAGAATTTTATGAAGCTTTGAGAAGGGTGCAAATTTGATGAATAAGCTGATCGAGGTGGTTGCGATCGCTAGATGGAAGAACTGCATGATCACGGGGTTGCGGCTGATTCTACTCAACCCATACAAACATAAGTGCCAAAGTCCCGGATGTCCTTCGTATCGTAAGTTCTGAAATAAATCAACAATAGATTGACTATCTCTGGCAATGAGCCACGCCTGTAGTTCATCACTCCACATCTCATGATGTAGTACCCCGATTAAACCTAGAATAAAAAATGCTGAAATTAGTCCTATCTCAAAAAATACAGTGTGCTGTACATATTTTATTCTTAACATTTCGTGAGTCATGGAATTGCTACTCCTTCTAACATGAGGTTGTGAACAAGGGGCTGAAGCCCCTTGCCTGTAAAGGATTTAAACAGGGTTGCTGACCTTGATCCCTTTTCAAACATCCTCGTAAGATTTTCCAAGTGAAATCGTATTGGGGTGCATCTTGACCTTGTGAGTGGCCCAGGCTGCGCCTGCGCCACTCATAAATCCGGGTTTATAAGATTGCAGAGGAGGGATGCACTCTCATATTTCTACGGAGTTGCGGGAGTTAGAGACTTCTCTTGATGAATCGCATGGCTTTGTTTCCATTCATCTTTGGTGAATTCTTCATGATAGGAACGCTCTACATTAACATTCCACAAATCATGATTCTCTCCTAAGATGTTTTTAGCTGCTAGCATTCCAGTTAGCATCGAATGGTCTTGATTGTTATACCGATGCATCCCATTGCGTCCTACTGTTTGCAAATTCTCAAAAGTCATCAGGTAGTCCTGAATCACCTTCAAGTGCTTCTGATAAGTGCCATCATAAACTGGATAAGCTTTGCGTTCGCGAATAACAACGCCATCTTCAATCAGGGATTGCTTTTCTACCAAACCCAAATCAACAATCTCACGAGTAGCCAAATCAATAAGTTCAACGTCAGATAATCCCCAAAGGCTATCTCCTTCACTACAAAAATATTCCATTCCCAAACAAGACTTGCTAGAATCTGGCACCATTGCTGGACTCCAGTTCTTGAAATTTTGAATACGACCAACTTTGAATTCAGGACTATGAATGTAAATCCAGTTATCTGGGAAGAGTTCAGCTTGATTAACGACAAGAGACACGATCAAGAAATCACGATATTTCAAGCCTGAAACCGCTTCCAGCACATGGGGAGGTGCAGACGGAGTTAGCAAACGAATTAAGGTCGTCACAGGCATACTCGAAACAAAGTGTTCCGCCGTAAACCGTAAAGTTTGATTTCCTTGTTGAGCAATAATACTTTGAATCCGATTTCCTTCTCGCTCAACCCGAACGACTTTTGTATTCAAATGTACTGGCACACCTTTACTTTCTAAAATCGTCTGGCACCGTTCCCACATCATGCCTGGACCGAGCAAAGGATAATCAAACTCCTTAATCAAACTTTTAGCGTTCTGAGTTTTGAAAAGAGCATTAACAACTGCTCTCTTCAATGACATTCCTTGAATTCGTTGAGCCGCCCAATCAGCCCGTATACTTTTACAAGAAATACCCCAAACTTTTTCAGTATAAGTTTTGAAAAAGATGCGGTAGAGGCGGCTACCGAAGCGATCGATGACCCACTCTTCAAAACTTTCAGGTTCTATGTGAGGATTTAATCTCGCTCTCAGTTTGGCCTTAAGGTAGCTCAAGAGAATCATAATACTCTGCCCAAGTCCTAAATTAGAGAGCGTATTGGACAAAGAGAGCGGATAATCAAAGAATTTTCCTTGATAATAAATTCGAGAGAGGCGGGGAACTTTAATAAAATCACCTCCCAGAATTTCTTGCCAAATTTGGTTGACTTCACCAACTTTTGTAAAAAAGCGATGTCCACCAATATCAAATCGATATCCTTTATAAGTTTCGGTTCTGGATATGCCGCCGACCTTGTCTGCCATTTCTAACACACAGGGTAGAATTCCTTGTTTGGCCAGTTCGTAAGCAGTCGTTAATCCTGCTGGACCGGCACCTATAATTACAACTGGATAGTCAGTCATTAATCCATCTCCTTTAGAATTGTTGAGGTTGCGATTGGCTTTAACGCCTGCAAGGAAGTCGCTTTGTCAAGATGAGATTGCAGGAGTAAAGAGCGAAATGTGCCAATTGTAAACGCAAGACCGCAGTAAAAAAAGTACAACCAATGCCACGGAATTACACGTAATGCAAATTTGAGTCCACGTTTATTAGCGAAAAATTGATAAACTGCGCGATTCAGGATTATTAATGCAATTCCGATTGCTATAGCAGCAATATAAGATGCAGGAATCCATAAGCCTATTGCCAGTGTGATCAGCAATAAGTAAGTCAAGACAACGCTGGTTCGGTTGGTAATATCTAAATTTAAATCATTGATGACTTTGCGATCGCGCCAAATCAATTCAGTCCAAGGAAGAGCACGATAGAAAAATTCTGCTCTCAATAAAGAAAAAGTTTCCCATCGTTTTAAGTGCTTAACTTGAATGGTTTTGCAAAGTTGAATTTGATGCCCCGAATGCTTCAAACGATATCCCAACTCAATGTCTTCAATTGAGGGATAGCGATATACTTCATTGAAACCGCCCACAGCCAAGAACACGCTTTGACGAATAGCTCCACATGCACCCCAAAACGTAGAGGCCTCTTTGCAGGCAGTTTGATGAGTGTAGTGATGAAACAAATTTTTATACTGAGATAAGAAATTAGTAGCACCTGGAGCATCATCATACGAGCCAATAATAGCTGCAACGTCTTGATTTTGTTGAAAGAACGAAACAATTTGAGGGATGGTATCGTTATGGACAGTAACATCCGCATCGACAAAAAATAAAATGTCTCCTTGTGCGGCTCCAGCCCCGATGTTACGTGCTCTTGCCGGACCACCTGTAGTCGATAAACGAATTACCTTAACCCCAAACTCTTCTGCCACTTGCCCAGAATCGTCTGTACCACCATCTACTACCACAATGATTTCTATCACTTGACAAGCGAGATGGCACAAACTTGATAGACATTGACGAAAAGCCGCTCCTCCGTTAAGAACTGGGATAATAATAGAGAGAGAGGGTGGAGTTTGGGCACCAATTCCATCCTTAATGCAATTTGCCATAGGCACAACTCACTTGAAAATACAAAAGAACATTATTTCTCCAAATCTGCATGGTAAAGAGAATGCTATTAAGGATTCTCAAAAGAATAGCAAGCAAGTATTTTCCTCATTTTCATTCCTCAACTCAAGAGGAGAAGAAGAGGTTACTAGTTCAGCTCTGATTGGCTACAAAACTCTTGCAACCCTAATTCTTCTATAGGTTGAGCGAACGTCAGCATGACCCACCAGCATCTAGTCGTCCGCAAGATAGATTTGAAGGGTAACTCAAATCTACAAAACCCATTATTAGACTGTTTTGAGGGGTTTCAAACCCTTCACAACAGTCTTAACAGACCACTAGGATGGTGTTGAGTTTGACGTTGTTCAATTAACCTACAAAAAGATTTGTTAGCTAATCAGACTTCGCTTCCTTGGGAGAAAAAGCCTATAATCACTTATGTTGAACAAACACTTGTTTCTTTCCAATCTTTTTGAAAAGAACCAGTACCAGAAAAATAGGAAGAATAGCAAATGAAGTGAGGCTAGGAGTAGATGTCTCAAAGATTGAAAAGCTACAGGAATAATCTGAAAGCTCTAGATTGTGATGCGATGACCCTAAACACAACTTTACTGTAAAGCACAAAGCTTATGGGAATTTCAATGATATAGCAACTAAATTCTCAGTTGTGCATCAAATCATTCCTGGAACAATAATACCATGCAGTTGGAAATCATCCCTTCATAGCATCAGGCAATTTACGGTTTCTTTAAGAAAAATGGTTCTAAATTTTCGCTTAGAAGAAGATCTATCCAATGTTCTCCCAAATATTCTGATCATGAGTAAAGTTTAGTGTATCTACACGAATGCGCTTGCACCTATCAAAGGTGAGCTATCCTCTAAAGCAGCCTTGAAGTCGTGTCCAATCATTCATATAAGAGTTTCTTTATCAACATTCATTGCTAACAGATGAAAAGTGGTGTTATTTTTATGCTTGTATAAGCATTAGAAAGTTTTTAATCCTAATTTAGAAAGAGTGAAAAAATGGAAGATCAATTACCATTAGTGTCTGTAGTTATTCCTGCTTATAACGCTGCTCAATTTATTGAAAGAACGTTAGTATCAGTTTTAACTCAAACGTATCGCAACATTGAAGTTTTGGTTGTGGATGATGGTTCTAAGGATGAGACAGCACAAATTGTAGAGGTTTTGGCTCAACAAGACGATCGCATTCATCTCCTGCAACAGCCTAATGCAGGAGTAGCAGCAGCGCGTAATTTAGGAATTCAATATGCCAAAGGTGAATTTATTGCTCCCATTGATGCGGATGACATCTGGTATCCTCAAAATCTCGAAAAGCAAGTGGAGACAATGATAGAGGGCGGAGATGCAGTTGGTCTGGTTTACTCTTGGTCAGTCGATATTGACGAAACGGGTGGGTTACTGGGCGGGTTTTGCGCTGCTCAAATTCAAGGGGTTGTCTTCCCAACTTTAATCTGTCACTACTTTTTGCGTAATGCTAGTGCCTCTCTAATCCAGCGTAGCTGCTTTGATACTGTTGGTTATTATGATTCTTCGTTACGAAAACACTATGCTCAAGGGTGTGAAGATTGGGATCTTTACTTGCGAATAGCAGAACGATATGAATTTCGAGTTGTACCAGAGTTTCTCATTGGTTATCGCAAATTAGTTAGTAGCATGTCGTGTGATTTTAGTCAAATGGCGCGGTCACACGCACTCGTTATGCAATCTGTTCAGCAGCGGCATCCAGAACTACCGTCATACCTTTTTCGGTTATCCAGCAGCAATCTATATATTTACTTTGCTTATCAAAGTTACCGTTCTAATAATTTTTCTGTCACGCTGTATTGGCTCAAGCGAGCTTTAAGGGCTGATTTGATGACAACCTTAATTCGTCCGGGGTTTTATCGTATGCTACTACAATTTATTTGGCTCGGTGCTATTAAGGCGATCGCATCTTCTTTCAACTTACCTCAACAGCAGAAGCAGCCAATTTCCTCTTCTTTTTCTTTGTCTCCAGCATTAACAATCGTTGCTTTAGAACAGCGGAAATTCAAAATCAATCTTACAATTTGGGTCGGTAATGTATTTCATGTTGGCGTTTTGGCATTAATTCGCTATCTCTCATATCTGCACAATATGAAGTTACGGTTAATTTCTCCCTTGCTTTAACAACTGGAGAAACAGGTTTAGAGATGATAAATAAAGTGGAACAGTCCTTTAAATTCAAATTGCATAGAACCATGAAGCCCTTAGTTATCAAAGCAGGACAGTCGAATAAGCAATACTGGCAGGATTTATGGCGCTATCGAGAGTTACTCTATTTTCTGGCATGGCGTGATATTTTAGTGCGCTACAAGCAAACCGCTGTCGGTATTGCTTGGGCGTTACTCCGCCCCTTTGTCACGATGGTGGTATTTACTGTTATTTTTGGTGGTATTGCTCAGCTACCCTCAGAAGGTGTACCCTATCCGATTTTAGTTTTTTCTGCCATGTTACCCTGGCAATTCTTTTCCAATGCCTTAACAGATTGCAGTAACAGTTTAATCAATGACTCGAACCTGATTTCAAAAATCTACTTTCCCCGACTATTAGTGCCAACTAGTTCGGTGATCGTCAACTTTATCGATTTGCTTGTTTCCGGCATGATTTTGCTGGGTTTAATGGCTTGGTACAACTTCATCCCGAATTGGCACATCCTGACGCTGCCTATTTTTGCTTTGCTTTGCTTAGCAATTGCCTTGGGCAGCGGTCTATGGTTTGCTGCGCTCAATGTGCAATATCGTGATTTTAGATACGTGGTTCCCTTTATTGTTCAGATCGGATTTTTTGTCTCACCCGTTGGCTTTAGCAGCAGCATTGTTCTAGAAGAATGGCGTTTGCTTTACTCGCTCAATCCTCTAGTTGGGGTAATTGATGGCTTTCGCTGGGCGATTTTAGGCGGAACAACGCAACTCCATTGGTCAAGTTTTCTACTCTCGGTCGGAGTTGTTCTGGCAATTCTGCTAACCGGAATTTACTATTTTCGCGCGACTGAGCGACAGTTTGCAGATGTAATTTAGGGAGGTGCAGCAGATGACAGAAACCGTAATTCGAGTTGAACATCTCAGCAAGAAATACATCATTGACCACCAGGCATCAGGAGGCTACTCCACATTGCGCGACCAGATTACTGAGGGGGTAAAATCCGTTAGTCGTTTATTCGCATTTGGTCAAAAGTGCGATCGCCCCACTCGTGAAGAATTCTGGGCATTGAAGAATGTGTCGTTTGAGGTTAAACAGGGCGATCGTTTGGGCATTATTGGCCGCAATGGAGCCGGAAAATCTACCCTGCTCAAAATTCTTAGCCGCATTACTGAACCCACTACTGGACAAATCACCCTTCATGGGAGAGTAGCCAGTCTTTTAGAAGTGGGTACAGGCTTTCATCCAGAGCTAACCGGACGGGAAAACATCTTTTTGAACGGTGCTATTCTGGGTATGAGTAAAGTCGAAATCAGCAAAAAATTTGATGAAATTGTCGCATTTGCTGAAATTGAGCAGTTTTTGGATACGCCAGTAAAACGCTATTCCTCTGGGATGTATGTGCGCTTAGCTTTTGCTGTAGCAGCTCACTTAGAACCGGAAATTTTAATTGTGGACGAAGTGCTGGCAGTAGGAGATGTTGGTTTTCAGAAGAAATGTTTAGGTAAAATGGAAGATGTTGCTAAGCAGGGACGGACAATTATATTAGTTAGTCACAATATGTTAACCATTCAGGATCTATGTCAAAAGTCATTATGGTTACATACTGGCTATTTAAAGCAATACGGAAGTTCACACCAAATTATTGCTAGCTATTTGCAAGCTTCTCTGGAAACTTCAACTCAAAAAACTTGGACAGATTTAAAGACAGCACCCGGTAATGAAGCAGTTCGCCTTACGTATGCCTGCGTCAGACCTGAGAATGGAACTCCCAACCAACATATAACAGTTTGCGATTCGCTTGTCCTGGAATTTAAATTTCAAAACTTCAAATCAGGAGCATACCTTAACGTTAGCTTACAGTTGTATAACGAGTATGGGATTCTGATCTTTGAAACCGCTCCAGTTTACGAAACTGGCTGGTTGAACCGCCCATTTCCAAATGGAATCTTTAAACATGTATGTCATGTTCCAGGAAATTTACTAAACAATGGTTCTTACAGAGTTGTTTTTTCTATTACTGAAAATCAGGATGAGCTTCTATACAAGGTCAATGACATTTTGACATTTGAAATTGTAGATTCAATGAAAAATCGAGCTGGATGGTATGGGGCTTGGGATGGCGCTGTGCGCCCTATCTTGAACTGGGAAACAGAGTTAATTAGTAGTGACGAGAAGTTACAGTCGGTCAAAATATTTTAGTGGAAATATTTCTTCTAATCAATTAGAAGTTCGTTTTTAAGTTATAAACCTCCAATTAATTTAGCTCTTTAAATCTGGAATTACACCATGAAAAATCGTGTTAGTTGTAATCAATCAGAACTGCCACAGGGCAACCTAGATCCTCTCAGAGCTTGCCTCGTATGTCCGGTATGTAAAAATGAACTTACTTTTGCAAGCGACTCGATTATTTGTAGTTCATGCAATACAGAATTTCCACAGGTTGACAGTAGCTGGATCAATTTATTTTCAACTACTCTGTTGAGCGATGATGAGCAATGGAGTGCCAGACAACAGGAGATGGAAAATTGGTATCAACACTTAATTTCTTCTCCCGCTGAAGCTAGTTTTTGCCTACTTAGTGATTACACGCCGTTTGCTGCTGACATCGCTTCACTCTCCGGTAAAGTTTTAGACATTGGAGGTGGCATAGGATTGGTTCGACATTACTTGCCTTCTAGCGTTGAATACACCGTGCTTGATCCAAGTCTAGATTGGTTAAGTGTAGAGTGGAAAAGCTTATCAGATACTTTTCCATGTTTAGCGACATTTCCCTCATTTGTTCGCGGAGTAGGTGAGCATCTTCCTTTTCCTTCTGATTGTTTTAATGCGGTACTTTCTTTTTGGAGTGCCAACCATTCAAGTAATCCTCAGAAACTGTTTGAGGAAGTGATTAGGGTGCTACGACCGGGAGGTAAGTTTTTGATTGTACTAGAAGATATGCCACCGCTCTGGCACGACCTACTAAACAGAAACTTCCCAGCAGAACAAGTCCATCAAAGTTTTTTCTACTCAACAGAAAATCATTCAAAATACACCCGGCTGAGACTAATGCTTCGCCTGCTCTCAGGTAAAAACTTCCCGTTACAAAGCGATCATATTCGGATTAAAGAGTCTGAGATCTATGAGTGGACTAAAGACGATTTATCAATAGTGCGTCGAGTCTGGGTGAATCAATTCTTGACGTTAGATTTTAGGAAAAATGGTGTTCAATATGCAAAACTATGAATTTTATCAACCCGCGATTCAATCTCTAAAAGAACTTGAATTTAGAGAAGGACAAACTTGCTTGCAACAAAACATAGTATCCGTCATCATTCCTTGCTACAAACAGGCTCATTATCTGAGCGATGCAATCGAGAGTGTGTTAGCCCAGAGCTATTCTAATTACGAAATTATTGTTATTGATGACGGTTCACCCGACAACACAGCAGAGGTTGCTGCTCGATATCCAGTTCGCTACATTCGTCAAGAAAATCAAGGACTGTCTGGAGCACGAAATACAGGATGGCAGGCGAGCACAGGTAAATATCTCGTGTTCCTGGATGCAGACGATCGCCTCACTCCCCAAGCTTTGCAAGCGGGTCTCAACTGTTTTCATGCCCATCCAGAATGTGCCTTTGTTTCAGGACACCATCGCTATATCAACGGCGACGGATCGTTGCGAAACGAATATCCGCCAGAACCCATTGATGATGATTACTATATGGCTTTGCTCAAACGAAATTACATTGGAATGCACGCAACAGTGATGTACCAACGCACTGTTTTTGATTTAGTTGGTGGGTTTGATACCTCTCTTAAATCCTGCGAGGATTATGACCTGTATTTACGAATCACTAAACAGTTTCCAGTATACCGTCATGATCAAATGACGGCAGAGTATCGCTGGCATGACTCCAACATGACACATAACTCTAGCCGCATGTTGAATGCAGCTTTGACCGTGTTGCGATCGCAATGGCAATATATTCAACATCATTTCCCCTACCTCTGGGCTTACCGTTCCGGAGTCCGATTTTGGCGCAATTACTTTGCTCAACAACTCTGGAATCGAGCCATCACTCTTTGGCAATCAGGTCAGTTGCTAAATGCAATCGCAAGTTTAAATCTACTGCTCAAGTATTGTCCAGTCTGGCTAGCGGCAGTAAGGGCTGAATTACAAACTTTGGCATGGTTGCTGCGGCATCAGTTGCAATTACAGCGTCAGCCTGTTGGTTCAAATGACATCACCGAAACTGGAACGAGTCATCCTAGTCCTGCCTCAACCCCGATTCACCCATCTCCTTCCAACCCCTTAAATTCTTATGAAAGTTAGTGTTTTAGTAATGACGTACAATCACGCTAATTTTATTACTCAAGCGCTTGATAGTGTTTTGATGCAACAGGTCGATTTTGATTACGAAATTCTCATTAGTGAGGATTGTTCAACCGATGGTACGCGGGAAATAGTGCTGAGATACTATGAGCAACATCCTGAGCGCATTCGCTTGCTGCTGTCTGAGCAAAATATACGCACTAATCAGGTTGTTGCCAGAGGCATCCATGCTGCTCGGGGGCAATACATTGCCTTGCTTGATGGCGATGATTATTGGATATCTCCCCACAAGCTACAGAAACAGGTTGATTTTTTAGATAGCCATCCAGAATGTGCAATTTGCTTCCATAATGCTCAGGTTGTTCACGAAGATGGGAGTCAACAACCCTGGAACTGGAACTCAGCACATCAGAAAGAATTTTCAACTCTTGAAGATATGTGGATGGGTAACTTTATTGCCACCTGTTCAACTTTATTTCGTCGAGGTCTGTTCGGTAAAGTGCCTGATTGGTATGATACATTTTTCCCTATCACAGACTGGCCACTTCATCTATTAAATGCAGAACATGGTTTGATTGGCTATATTGATGAGACAATGGCAGTCTATAGATATCATAGTGGTGGGCTTTATTCACCATTTAGCCAAATTCAGAAATTAGAAAAGACTTTACAATTTTACCAGAGAATTAATTCCTGTTTCGGCTTCAAATACAACCAAACGATTCAATCAGCTATTTCTAAATATTTTTTAGAATGGACAGAAGAATGGAGAAATCGAGGTGATTTAGAGCAAGCTAGAAAATGCTTTCAAACCTGCTTATCAAATAAACCTATCAATAAGTTCATTTCAGTTCGATGGTTAATGAAGGTATGGTTGAAAATTTACATCCTGCCTTTGTTGGAACCGATGAGCCTAGCACTAAAAAAGTGAGATAAGAACCTTACGTAGACAACTTTTAAGTTAAAGGGGTACAGTGATGTTTTCAAAGCTTAAAAATCAAACCTCCCGTAATCTACTCATTGGTAATCCGGATCTAGAACGAGTTAAAATCAATTTTTGCGATTTTTGGCCGGGCTTTAATAAGCATAATAACTATTTTGTGGATTTGCTGAAACGAGAATACTGTTTAGAGATCACAACTGACCCTGATTTTCTAATTTACTCTGTTTTTGGCAATGAGTATAAGAAATATAAATGCACCAGAATCTTTTACACAGGTGAGAACGTTAGACCAAACTTTTCAGACTGTGATTATGCCTTTACTTTTGATCATATAGATGATCCAAGACACTACAGACTCCCGCTTTATGCCTGGTGGGAAGATGCAGATAAACTTATCAAACCATCTAACTTAGACTTTGAAGCTATTCTGGCTCAGAAAACAAGATTTTGCAATTTTGTTTATGGCAATCCAAGCGCTCTAAAACGAATTAACTTTTTTAAAGAACTATCAAAATATAAACAAGTTGATTCTGGTGGAATCTTATTAAACAACATTGATCAGATTATTACAGAAAAACACAAAGTTGAATTTATTCAAAACTACAAATTTACGATCGCCTTTGAGAATTGTGAACAAAAAGGATATACCACTGAAAAATTGGTTCAGCCTATGTTGGTTTATAGCTTGCCAATTTATTGGGGCAATCCTTTGATTGATCGGGATTTCAATACGCGCAGTTTTCTGAGTTATTACGATTTTAATTCAGAGGATGAATTGATTGAGAGGCTCATAGATCTAGATCAAAATGACGACCTCTACTTACAATACTTACAAGAACCTTATTACAAGAACAATGAGATTAATGAGTATGTTGATCCACATAATATCTTAAAACATTTTCAGTACATTTTTGAAGATTCTATTGAGATTATTGCAAATTGAGTTGATGAGATTAATATTCTTTATTAAAAAATCAAACCTACTGTAATTTGAAAACCTGAATTTACATGCATAAAATGTTGGTTTCCATCAAACTTATGTAAAACACCCAGTCAAATTAATATGAACACTTACTCTCTGACAATATCTGCAATTCAACCTGTTGAAGAACCATTTCGGCCGTTATGGTCGGTGATGATTCCGACTTACAACTGCGCCTATTATTTACGAGAAACCCTGGAAGCTGTTTTAGCACAAGATCCAGGTGTTGACGTGATGCAAATTGAGGTGGTTGATGATTGTTCTACAACGGATGATCCAGAAGGTGTCGTTCAAGAATTTGGCGGGCGAGTAGGTTTTTATCGTCAACCTTGCAATCAAGGAGTGCCCAAAAACTTTCAAACCTGTTTAGAGCGATCGCGGGGACATTTAATTCATCTTCTACACGGAGATGATTATATACGCCCAGGATTCTACGCCAAAATGCAACATGCTTTTGCACAAAACTCAGAGATTGGAGCCGCATTCTGCCGTCAAATCTTCATGGATGAGGATGGACATTGGCAATCTATTTCTGAATTAGAGCAACTCCAAAGCGGCGTTCTGGAGAATTGGTTGGAACGATTGGCTTTAGAGCAACGCATTATGACTCCCTCAATCGTTGTGCGGCGAGAGGTTTATGAAAAGTTAGGAGGATTTGATTCGTCCTTGATTTGTGCAGAAGATTGGGAAATGTGGGTGCGGATTGCAGCCCATTATCCAATCTGGTACGAAGTTGAACCGCTAGCCGTTTACCGGATGCATTCTAATTCTAATACAGGTCGTCATGTCAATTCGGGAGAAGATATGCGATATACACGGATTGCTATCAATCAATTCAAATCTTATTTACCAGAAATCATTGCTTCGCAGATTACTCGTAAAGCCAGGGAAACGTATGCTCTTGCGGCTCTGGAAACGGCCTATCGAATGTTAATGAACAACAGTCCAACTGCGACCATCAATCAAATTCGAGAAGCATTGCAATTAAGTTGTTCTTTTCGAGTGATGCAGAAATTGGTGAGAGTGCTACTCGAAGGTGGAGCAATTTATGCGCTCAAATCGCTAAATCATCGGGAGGTATCAGGATGATAGCTACTCCTGTGCGAGTCGGTTTAGTGGGCTGTGGGGCGGTATCACAGCTTTATTACGCTCCAGCCCTGAAGGAATTAGAGCGCCTTGGGTTAATTCGAGTCAGTGCATTGTTTGACCCCAATGCAGCCAGCGTCACCCAACTCCAACAAATCTTCTCTCAGGCAAATATCGTTCGGGATATCTCAGCTTTTTCAAGGGATGCCGTTGATCTCGCGATCGTGGCTTCACCGCCCAAATTCCATGCTGTGCAAACTATTCAACTTCTAAATGCCGGGTTATCTGTGTTATGCGAAAAGCCGATGGCCAATACGGTGGCCGAAGCTGAAGCCATGATTGCAGCCGTTGATCAGGCTGAAGGAGTCTTGGCGATCGGTCTTTTTCGGCGATTCCTGCCTGCAACGCAAGCGATTCGTCAAGTTTTATCGTTGGGAGTGTTGGGAGAGGTACAATCGTTCGAGTGTTACGAAGGAGATTTTTTTCGCTGGCCTGTGCAGTCTCCCAACTACTTTAAGCGTTCAACAGCTCAGGGTGGTGTACTGCTTGATATTGGAGTTCACCTTTTGGATCTGTTGCTTTGGTGGTTTGGCAATCCCATTGATATTCAGTATGAAGACGATGCGATGGGGGGTGTTGACGTGAACTGCATTCTACAGTGCCAGTTTGCTGGATTTACAGGAACAGTGAGACTCAGCCGAGACTGCTCCCTCTCTAATCGCTACGTCATCAGAGGTAGTAAGGGATGGCTGAATTGGACTGTGAATGGGGCGGATAACGTGCAGATTGGGTTTACCAATTCTCACTTTGCTTTGGATACCAAAATATATTACGGCGTGCAGCAATCAGGATTACCAATACTAGCACAACCTGCTTTTAACTTTGAGCAGAGCTTTATCAGTCAAATTGGCAATGTCATTGCAGCAATGCACGGACAGGAATCACTTCTGGTTCCTGCCTCTGAAGGAATTCGTAGCCTGCGGTGGATTGAACACTGTTACCACCATCGCACGTTGATGGCAATGCCCTGGTTTAGTCCAGCCGAAGCAAATCGCGCCCAACAGTTGAGCCTTTCCTGTGAGTAACCCGATGCTAAAAATTGCGATGCTTGGAGCAAATGGATTTATTGGTAGCCGTGCAGTCGAGATGATGCATTTGGGCGATATGGCTGAAGTTCGTCCGATTGTCCGCCATCTTTCGTCGCTAGCACGGCTCTCTAGATTTGATTTAGATTGCCGAGTCGCAGATGGATTTGATCAAACTGCTATTTCCACGGCTGTTCAAGGATGTGATGTCGTTGTTCATGCGATCGCAGGTGATCGAAAGACGATTTTAGGAACTCTCGCTCCGGTTTATGCAGCCGCTCAACAGGCAGGGGTGCGCCGATTAATTTACCTCAGCAGTGCCTCAGTGCATGGTCAAGCCCCTGCACCAGGCACCGATGAAACTTCGCCGTTGAGCGATCGTCAAGCGATCGCATATAACAACACCAAAGTGCAAGCCGAACGAGCAATCAGACAATTGCGCCAGCGGGGAGACGTAGAGCTTGTTATCCTGCGTCCAGGTATCGTGTTGGGACCACGTTCCTACTGGGTAACTAGCTTTGCCGAAGCACTGCTGCAACAGCAAGCCTATTTAGTTAATCGTGGGCAGGGCATTTGTAATAGCGTCTATGTAGACAATTTGATTCATGCTATTTATCTGGCGGCGACTAATGCTCAAGCAGATCAACAAACATTTATTATTGGCGATCGTGAGCAAGTGACATGGGCAGATGTGTATCGCCCGATTGTCACGGCTTTTGACATAGACCTGGAGCAGATTCCAGAGATGACCTATACTTACACTTCGCCAAGCCTTGAGGAGCGCATTGAATCTGTTCTGGCTTCTAAAGCGTCTTTAGGATTTCTGTCTCTGTTTCCAAATCATTGGCGGCAAGCTGCTCGATCTGCGATGTCTACACTGCTGCATCCTGCCTCTACAACTGAGGAGTGGCGAATGCCCGAATCAATTCAAACAACGCCTGCCGTTACTTTAGAAATGGCTTTATTACAGCAGTGTCAGTACAAGCTGCCTCACACAAAAGCAGAACAACTTCTAGGGTATTGTCCGATTGTTCCATTTGCAGAAGCATCCCGTCGATCAATCGCGTGGCTCAAATTTGCTGGTTTTCCTGTAATTAGCTCTCATGAAAATCAATTACGGAGTGTGCAAAATAATTTATCCAAGCCAGTGTATTCAAGTAAACGCTTAGAGGAGAAGCTGATATGACAGAACCTACGTCGTCTTTAGTATCTGGTATCATTATTTTTTTAAACGGCGAACCATTTATTGAGGAAGCGATCGCCAGTGTCTTCGCCCAAACTCATAAGAATTGGGAACTGCTGCTCGTCGATGATGGCTCTACCGATAGCAGTAGCGCGATTGCTCAGCAATATGCTCAGCAATATCCTGATCAGGTGCGATATTTAGAACATGACAATCACCAAAATCGGGGGATGAGCGCTTCTCGGAATTTGGGGATTAGCCACGCTAAGGGAGAGTTCATTGGCTTTCTAGACGCAGACGATCTGTGGCTACCGCAGAAGCTAGAACAGCAACTCGATTGTTTTAGTCGTTACCCCGAAGCGGCAATGGTGTATGGGCGAACACTTATCTGGTATAGCTGGGTTGAGCAAACAAGTAATCAAGAGCAAGATTATTTTTATGAGTTGGGGGTGTGTCCTAATCGTGTGATTCAACCGCCCCTATTGTTCAAGCAACTCTTGAATAATAAGTATCAAACGCCAACTACCTGTAATGCGCTCATGCGACGCAAAGTATTTGATCAAGTTGGGCAGTTCGAGGAATCATTTCGTGCCATGTATGAGGATCAAGTATTTTTCTCGAAAGTAATGTTAAAAATGCCTATATACGTGGCGGATGCATGTTGGGCTAAGTATCGCCAGCATCCTCAAAGCTGTAGTGCCAAAAATGAAAGACAGGCTTATTACACTGCTCGTCAACCTTTTCTAGCATGGATACAGCATTACCTGAAAAACCAGAACATTGAGGATATTGAAATTATCCAACAGGTGGAGCAAGAGGTATGGCAATGCCAACATCCCCGTGCAGCCCATCTGATCAATCGGGTGCAGCATTACTCCAATCAAGTTCAAAGCTTACTAAAACGTTCATTAACATTAACTTAACTATTGTAATCCATGAACACAACTTCCCTGGTTTCTATCATTACTCCATTTTTCAACGCAGAAGCGTATTTTGAAGAAGCAATTGAAAGTGTGATTGCTCAAACCTATGACCATTGGGAACTCCTGTTAGTCGATGATGGATCAACCGATGGTAGCACAGCGATCGCTCAAAGATATGCCCAGCAGTATCCAGACAAAGTGCATTATTTGGAGCATGAGGGGCATCAAAACCGAGGCAAGAGCACCTCTCGTAATTTAGGCATTCATGAAGCCAGAGGAGAATTCATCGCCCTACTTGATGCTGATGATGTCTATTTACCTGAAAAGCTGGAAAAACAGGTTGCCATCTTACAGGAACACCCAGAAGCAGGAATGGTTTACGGTCCGACTCTGTACTGGTATGGATGGACGGGAAAGCAGCACGATCAGAGACGCGATCGCCTTGCTCCTCTGGGAGTTAAAGCGAATTCTCTGATCCAACCACCTCATTTAATTACCCTCTATCTGAGAAATGGTGGTGTTGTTCCTTGTACGTGCGGCTTGTTGGTGCGACGCGCATTAGTTGAGGCAATCAACGGTTTTGATGAAGCCATTCAACACTTATATGAAGATCAAGTATTTATCGCCAAAATTTGCCTAAAAACATCAGTTTTCGTAGTAAAACAGTGTTGGGATAAATATCGTCAACATGAAGATTCTAGTTCTGCGATTGCCATTCGCAACGGAGAATATCATCCCCTCAAGCTCAATCCGGCTCGACTTGCCTTCCTGAAGTGGTTAGGAGACTGCTTAACAACTGTGGATTGCCAGGATGTTGCGCTTTGGAGGGCTTATCAGCAGGCGATGTGGCGTTATCACCATCCTCAGATGGCAAAGATTTTCCTATTTATAGATTTTATCCAGCGTCTGCGCGGCGGATTAGCTGCGGCAGCACAGCGAGTTTTACCTCATAGTTTATAAAGGTGTTGTGATGCAAGAAACTCTAAATCCTACTATCCCTGGCTCATCTGGTTCTCCGATTCCAGTTTGGAAACGATGGCTACATCGGATGATGCAGCATAGTCCTGGCAATGGCTCTGTTCAATTTGGCGATTTACGACGGGTAACACCGATCAGCCGTCACTTTGGTTATGATCGAGGTCTGCCTGTCGATCGCTATTATATTGAAAACTTTCTCAACCGTCATTCCAGTGATATTAAAGGGCGAGTTTTAGAAATTGGAGACGATTCTTACACTCGCAAATTTGGCAGCGACCGCGTCACTCAACGAGATGTGTTACATGTCACTGAGGGAAATCCAATCGCTACCTTTGTGGGAGATTTGACTAATGCCAATCATATTCCTTCAGATTGTTTTGACTGTTTTGTTTTGACTCAAACACTGCATTTGGTTTATGATTTTCGGACTGCATTGAGCACAATTCATCGCATTCTGAAGCCTGGTGGCGTTGTTTTAGCAACAGTCCCAGGCATTAGCCACAAAAGCATAGACGAGTGGGAAGAGTACTGGTGCTGGGCATTTACTACAGCTTCTTGTCGAAAATTATTTGCTGAATTTTTTCCCACAGACCACGTTGAAGTTGAGGCCTTTGGCAATGTTTTGGCAGCGATTGCCTTTTTGGAAGGACTGTCTTTTGACGAACTCACAAAACAGGAGCTAGATACCCGCGATCGCTCCTATGAACTGCTGATTACCGTGCGGGCTGTCAAGCCCATGAGTGAGCCATGAGAACTATTTTAGGATCATTGCAAAAGATACCTACCCGGTTGCGTATGCGGGGGACGGCTAGTGCCGCTATTTTGATGTATCACCGGATTGCCCAACCTGACTTTGATCCCTGGGGTTTGAGTGTCGCTCCTCACAATTTTGCAGATCATCTGGACATTCTCCGCCAATACGCTCAACCAATGAGTTTGTCAGAATTGGCGACATGTCAACGCAATGGCAGGATTCCCCAAAGAGCGGTTGTCATCACTTTTGATGATGGCTATGCAGATAATTTATATCACGCCAAACCGCTACTTGAGCGATACCACATTCCAGCAACGTGCTTTATTACCACAAAGTATTTAGGGAGTCAGCGAGAATTCTGGTGGGATGAACTTCAGCGAGTGTTGTTACAACCGGGAAATCTACCAGAAACCCTCAGTTTGAATGTACATGGGGAACTTAAGCAATGGCATGTGGCAACTCAGTATAGCCAAGAGGAGTACGAGAGCGATCGCCATCGCAAAGCTTGGGAAGGGCAACCCAACTCACGTTTGGCTTTTTATTATTCAGTGTGGAGTGCGCTCAGAATTTTACCTTACAACCAACGGCAGATTCTGCAGAACGAGATTCTGAACTGGGCGAATGCAGACACTCAGGGGCGCAAGAATTATCGTGCCCTTACTCATGAAGAACTACTAGACTTGGAAAGAGGTGGATTAGTTGAAATTGGCGCTCATACACTAACCCATCCTTCGCTTCCAGCACATTCTTTAGCAGTGCAGAGGGTTGAAATTCAGCAAAGTAAACAAGAGCTAGAGCAGCTTTTGCATCATTCGGTGGATAGTTTTGCCTACCCCTTTGGGGACTTTAATCAACATTCAGTTCGAGCTGTTAAAGAAGCTGGATTTAAGCAAGCGTGTTCTACTGTGCAACTCGGTGTTGAACAAGGGAGCAATTGCTTTCAAATGCCCCGGTTTGAAGTTCAAAATTGGACGAGAAAAGAATTTGAGGAAAACATCAGTCGCTGGTTGACCTAATCTCTCATAATTTAATTTATTGATGAACATGTAGCCACATGCATTAGCAATGTATTCCCATTTACGTTAATTAGAAATCTGACAGATAATATGGAAATTCAGGATTAGGAATATGACGGCAACATCGCTGGTCTCTGCAATAATTATTTTTCTTAATGGTGAAGCGTTTATAGAAGAAGCCATTCAGAGTGTTTTTGCTCAAACCTATGAACACTGGGAGTTATTGTTAGTAGATGATGGCTCCAGTGATGGTAGCACGGCAATCGCCCAAAAGTATGCTCAGCAGCTTCCCGACAAAGTCCGGTATCTAGAGCATGAAGGACATCAGAATCGAGGCATGAGTGCATCTCGCAATTTAGGAATCTCCCACTCTCAAGGAGAATTTGTAGCATTTCTAGATGCAGATGACATCTGGTTGCCTCATAAATTAGAACGACAAATTGCAGCAATACATGATTGCCCACGCGCTGGTATGGTGGCTAATCCTACAATGTATTGGTATAGCTGGAGTGGAAACTCTATTGATCAAACTCGAGATTGTCTAAGGGAGATAGGAGTGCCACCCAACCAGTGCTATGAACCACCAATATTGCTTTCCCGGTTACTACGGAATCAGGTAAATGCACCTGCAACCTGTGGTGTATTAATTCGCCGTTATGTAGTTGACGCTGTTGGAGGATTTGAAGAGTCGTTCAGAGGATTATTTGAAGATCGAGCGTTTTTTTCAAAGGTCTACTTAAAAGTTCCTGTTTATGTGACAGATCAACCATTGGACTACTATCGTCAACATCCTGATTCAACCTGCCATGTCGCGCAAAAAATAGGACGATACAGTCTTTATAAACGCAGTGATGCCCACTTTGCTTTTCTACAATGGTTAGAACAGTATCTATTACAGCAGAATGTTCAAGACCAAGAAGTATGGAATGCCTTACGAATTAGCTATTTGCCTTATCAAAATCTCCCACTTCACTATCTATATCAAATTGCGAAACGAGTAATGATTGCCAGATGAATTACTCTAAGGAGTTATTAGATTTGATTAGAGCAGTTTTGTAGTGCGATTATTACGAAGCACGGATAACTATACCTCATTCTTATCATGGTTGAGCCATTTCCTCAAAAAATTATTCACGTTGAACTTAGTGGAGTGGTGTCTGATCTGATTCCAGACAATGGGTATTCTATGTTTTACATTGTGTTTTGGTGGCATCACATTCCACTCGGTCATACTGAGGTCAGAGGCAACGAACTGCCAATGTCTGGGCATCAACTCAAGCAATTAGGAGTTAAAATAATTGCCCCAGCGATCGCTGCCCATTTGCAGGAATTTGATTTGCCTGTGCCTGATGTGGCTCATATCATCGCTCAAAATAATTTCGCTGCTGACGAGATTTTGCAACAATGGGAAGTTCCGTTTGCAAATTGGCAAAAGCAACAATCGCTATTTACTAAACCTTCCATTTCAGTCGTAATTTGTACCCGCGATCGCCCCCAACACTTAAAGAAATGTCTTCAGTCCATTCAGAATCTTGCTCATCCACCTGATGAAATTCTTGTGGTTGACAATGCTCCCAGTTCTGATGCCACCCAAAAACTAGTGGCTCAAATGCCTGGAATTAAGTATGTGTTAGAACGGCAACCTGGGTTAGACTTTGCTCGCAATGCAGGAATTCATCACAGCATTTGCGAATTAATCGCTTATACAGATGATGATGTCATCATTCATCCTGATTGGATTCTACATCTTCAACAGGCATTTCAAAATCCCAATGTCATGGCGGTTACTGGGTTAGTTTTAGCCGCAGAAATAAATACTCGATCACAGTACATTTTTGAAACGTATTGGAGTTTTAATCGAGGATATTGTCCCGTCCTCTACGACTATCAGTACTTCCAAAAATACCAGCTTCTAGGAGTTCCAACTTGGCGGATTGGGGCAGGTGCTAACATGGCTTTTCGGCGATCGTCCTTCAAAATAACAGGTGATTTTGACGAACGGCTTGATGTTGGTGCCGCTGGTTGTAGCGGCGACTCCGAAATGTGGTATAGAGTTCTTGCTAAAGGATTCGTCTGTCGATACCAACCGACTGCTGTGGTTTACCATATCCATCGCTCAGAGATGGCTGCGCTGCACAAACAACTGTTTAACTACATGCGGGGTCACGTTACCGAACTGCTAATTCGATTCGAGCGGTATCGGCATTTTGGTAATCTTGTACGGCTGGCTTTACTGCCTGTTTATTTCTCTTATTTGTTAGTGTTTGGACTACGCTACGGAAAGTGGAGATACAGCACTCTTCTGACGGAAATGTCAGGGTGTCTTTCGGGCTTTAGGTTCTACTTCAAATCTACGGCTTAATCGAGGTTTTACACTTAATTATTCTTCTACCACAATAAATTAGCATTATGAATTTCTTAGTCACAGGCGGAGCCGGATTTATCGGTTCCCACCTTACAGAAAAGTTACTGGCAGAAGGGCACGAGGTTACAGTTATCGATAATTTGTCAACTGGTAAGTTAGAAAACTTGCCCACTCATCCAAAACTAAAATTGCTCTCGAAGAATATCCTGTGTTGTCGCACCACTGATTTTGATGCCCATTTTGATGGGTTGGCTCATTTAGCAGCGACTCCCTCTGTCGTGCGATCGTGGGAAGAACCTTTAATTTGCCATGAGAACAACATTTCAGTTACGGTGGCAGTGTTACAACTCTGTCAAGACCTGAGGATTCCTCGGTTAGCATTTGCTAGCTCAGCGGCTGTCTATGGCAATCCTGAACAGGTGCCAATTGCAGAAGATAGCCCAACAACACCCATTTCTCCTTATGGGTTGCACAAATTAACCGGAGAACACTACCTTAACCTATTTGCCCCCAAATTTGGGTGGTCGGCAGTGAACTTGCGACTATTTAATGTGTTTGGCCCACGTCAAGATCCAGGGTCTCCTTACTCAGGCGTAATTTCTATCTTCCAGAGGGCAATGCAGCAGGGTTCACCCATTTCAATTTATGGAGATGGAACACAAACGCGGGATTTTGTCTATGTTCACGATGTAGCAACGGCTTTTCTCAAGGCTTTGACAGTTCCCCTACAAGAAGGCTGCTACCTGACCTGTAATATTGGCACAGGTCATTCTACTTCGCTGTTAGATTTAGTTCAATGCTTACATCATTGCCTTCCTGATTGGACCTCAGATATCCAATTCCAGCCTGCTCGTTTAGGAGATATTCAGCACTCACTAGCTAATATTTCCCAAGCATTCCTTCATCTTGCATTTCAACCCAAGTGGTCACTTCAATCTGGGCTAAAGCATTTTATCGAACAATCCACCTGTGACTAAGAACGCGGTAAAGTATTGACAAGCCAAGTACAAACCGAAGAGTGCATCTCATTTTTGCACTCTTTTAAACCCTAATTTTGCGCGTGGCACGGGCGAAGCCCGTGCCACGCGCAAAACTTGATACACTCAAACCATATACAGAGCATATGTCAACTTATCTAACCTCCCAACCAACGATCCTGGTGACAGGTGGCGCAGGGTACATTGGTTCTCATGTAGTTCTCGCTTTGCAACGAGCGGGCTATGTCGTGATTATTTTAGATAATTTGATCCATGGCCATCGTGATTTGGTAGAAGACGTATTAAAGGTTAAATTAATTGAGGGGGATATTCGCGATCGCCATCTACTGCGAGAAGTCTTTACTCAGTTTCCTATCACTGCTGTTATACATTTTGCAGCGTTTGCCTATGTTGGTGAATCTCAAGTTGAGCCTCGCAAATACTACAATAATAATGTTTCTGGTACTTTGACATTGCTAGATGCCATGTTAGAAGCAGACGTTAAAAAAATCGTCTTCTCCTCAACCTGTGCAACGTATGGTGTGGCTCAGTCCATCCCCATTTCGGAAGAACAAAAGCAAGAGCCAATTAATCCCTATGGTGCCTCAAAACTGATGGTGGAAAGAATATTGCAAGATTATGATGCAGCGTATGGGATGCGATCGGTTTGTTTTCGCTACTTTAATGCGGCGGGTGCTGATCCTGAAGGATTGCTGGGTGAAGATCACACACCTGAACCCCATTTGATTCCACTTGTATTATTTACTGCAATGGGAATGCGGGAGTCCTTCACGATTTTTGGTTCAGATTACGATACTCCCGATGGCACTTGTATTCGTGATTTTATTCACGTTTCTGATCTGGCAGCAGCTCACGTTTTAGGATTGCAGTACCTCTTACAGCATGGAGCTTCAGAGGTATTCAATCTGGGAAATAGCAATGGCTTTTCGGTAAAGCAGGTAATTGAGACGGCTGAGCGAGTGGCTGGCAAACCCATCAAGGTAATTGAATGCGATCGCCGCCCTGGAGATCCACCAATTCTGGTTGGCAGTAGTGAAAAAGCAGCGAAGATACTGGGATGGAAACCGCAATATCCCGATCTTGAAACGATGCTCACCCATGCTTGGCGGTGGCATCAAAAACGACTGGGTTCACGTAAATGATGCAAGATTAAATTGCAGACATCGACTGCTTGAATGACATCTTGTTGTAAAAGTTGTGGTTGTTGCGTGATAAGCAAGGGACTATCAGCGCCAGCGGAAGTAATATGTCCGTGAGAGCCACGAACCAACGTGGCATCCAATGAAATCATTTCCATCAAAGCACGAAACCCTAACTTCTTCTTCAATAAAGTCGCAGCAATTTTTAACTGGGGTTGCTGAATCGTTGGATCAATTAACAGTTCAAGGGGATCATAGCCAGGTTTACGGTGGATATCGACCGTTCGAGCGTAATCTGGAGCCTGTTTGTCATCTAACCAGTAGTAGTAAGTAAACCAGGCATCGGGGTGGGCGATCGCCACCAATTCTCCAGACCGGGGATGATCAAGCTGATGCGATCGCTTGCCAGTCTCGTCCAACACTTCAGCAACACCATCAACCTTTTCCAACATTGCTTTGACTTTCGGCAGAATATCGGGCTGATTCACATAGATGTGAGCAAGTTGGTGATCAGCTACAGCAAAGGCTTGACTGGCTCCTGCATCTAGCAATTCTCGTCCCAATTCATCGCGAACGGCTAAGAACCCTTGTTTTCGTAAAATGCGATTGAGGTGAACGGGTTTGGCAACAGGCGTGATTCCATATTCTGATAATACAATGACTTGGATGCCACGAGTTTCATAGTAATCAATCAAATCACCGCACACGCTGTCGATTTCGTTTAGATCTGTAGCAATTTGATGCAGAGCCGTTCCAACCTTTTGACAGCAGTAATCCAAATGCGGTAAGTAAACGAGCGATAGAGTAGGGTGATAACGCTCCTCAATCCATTGGGCAGTGTTGGCAATCCAGTGGGTAGAGGCGATCGAAGTTGCTGGCCCCCAAAACTGGAATAAGGGAAATTGCCCAAATGTTTCTTGAAGTTGAGGACGGATATGGGCGGGTTTAGTGTTGATATCAGGTAGCTTCCTGCCATCAGCAGGATACATGGGTCGGGGAGTCACCTCATAATCCGCTGAGGAATACATGTTGTACCACCAGAACAAATTAGCGCAGGTGAAATTTGGGTCGATTGTTCGTGCGATGTCCCAAATTTTGGGAGATTGCACTAAATGATTGGATTGCCGCCAAAACTTAATCTCACATTCGTCTCGAAAGTACCATCCATTAGCAACAATGCCGTGTTCCGAAGGATATTTACCGGTCAGATAGGTCGCTTGGATGGAACAGGTAACAGCGGGAAGAATCGGTTGAATGGTTGCAACTTTGCCTTGATTAGCCCATTGATGTAGACGCGGAGTGTATTCTCCTAACAATCCAGGAGTCAGTCCGACAACGTTGAGAACGGCAGTTCTTTTCATCATAATTAAAAATTTTTTGTAGCAATCGATTCTGTTGTAGAAAATGGACTGAGAACAGATAATACCCACTCATATTCCCGCTGAATTGAGGTCAGGAGATCTAATTTCATGTCTGATGGCAACACATCCCACGTATAGGTTTCAATCTCCAAGTGCTGGCACGAATCACTTTGCAACGAAGTTAGCAAGGCGAGAATATCCTTTTGAGTCGATTGAAACACCTGATACTGTTCCATAAAAATAGGAACGTGAAAATGAATTCGCCATTCTTCACCGATGGCGTGCTCAAAATGGGGCAGAGCAGTGACTAAATCTGAGTAATGGTACAATGCACCGTCGGAGCAACGTTCAATCACTTGATGTAAATAAGTGGATTCAGCAAAGGGGTGCAGTTGAGATGCGATCGATCGCCGTGCTGAAATTTCTGGCGGAACATGAATTTGTAAAGCTGCACTGAGTTGAACTTTGCCAATTTTGATGCCGTTTGCCCGTAATTGCGCCAAAACGGATTGTGGAGATTCATACTCGACAGCGAAATGACAAGTGTCATAACAAATTCTCACGTGTTCCCGGAGGTGAACTTCCGCAGAGAGTTGAGAGATGCCTAGATGATTTGCTAGCCATGCTCCTCCTACGGGTAAAAGCCAGTTTTGGAAGAAGGCGATTACTTCTGCTGTATTCTCGATTAGACCATCTGGTTCAGGTTCCAGGTCGATGTGAAGTAGTTTCCCCGTAGTTTGCTGCAACTTTACCATTGTGGCGGTGAGTTGAGTCAGGTGAAGCGTACTGGATTGATAGACGGTTTCTAATGCAATTGAATCCGTCCACCAGGGTTTGTAAGACAAGGGTAAAGTAGAAATACTGCCAGCCATTCCTGCTGGTAACATTGCCGCAAGAATCTTCGTTAGGCGCAACGTGTATTCTAATCGCTCTAATTTCGACCAGTCGGGTGCGTAAACACGGTCTTTGACGACACGATGATGAAAACCACCATAGGGAAATCCATTCAAAGTAAACACATAGAGATTTTCATGTTGCAGCCAATCTTGAAACCAAGATAACTGATCATCCTCTAATAATTCTCGTGTAGCCGTATCGGACAAGCGCAAACCGATACCAAAGGCGGAAGTATTCGCCAACCGTTGCTTGAGGGCAGGGATGTAAGTCTTGAGGTTGGCCAACACTTCCGCCCAACTCTCACCCGGATGGATATTAGAACAGTAGGTGAGGTGAAATTCTTGGTCGATTCCTGTTTTCATATACGCTTCTGTTAGCAGTTTTCAAAACTCTTGTAGAATTGCGATCGCCTGTCGATATAATTTCAAATCAACTTCATGTACTTCCGTGCCACAGCCAATGGCTTGCAGAAGCATCACGGTAAGTTGTCCACCCAAATGTTCCTGAAACTCGCTGAGTCCGCAAAATAAAGAGTCAGGGTGTTCAGGGCAATCCAAATGGCTCTCTAACTCTGGAATAGAGAGCATAAAGCCAAGAGTTTTGAGAGTGTTCAAGATTCGTTGCCAATCCACTGCGGGCAGCAAACCAGCCAAGTAGGAATAGGTGCTATCCAGTGCAATACCGAGCGCTACTGCCTCACCGTGACGCAGGTTATAATTGGTTAAATGCTCTAGACGGTGAGCCGCCCAGTGTCCAAAGTCAAGAGGGCGTGAGGAACCTGTCTCAAATGGATCACCATAGTTACCAATGTGTTCCAGGTGATGTCTAGCACAACGGTAAACAAGTGATTGCATGGCTTCCATATCACGCTCTGCCAGTGCCTCAGCATTGGTTTCAATGGCTAGGAAAAAGTTTGCATCCTTAATCAATGCAACTTTAATGGCTTCAGCCGTACCTGCTCTCCAATCGCGATCGTCTAAAGTCGTCAGGAAATTAAAGTCATTTAACACCGCTATGGGTGGCGCAAACGTGCCCAGAAAATTCTTTTTTCCAAAGGCATTAATGCCATTCTTAACACCAACACCAGAATCGTTTTGAGCCAGAACAGTGGTGGGTACTCGGAGTAAGCGAATCCCCCGGTGGGCTGTTGCTGCTGCATAACCCACCATATCCAGAACGGCTCCTCCGCCAATCGCCATTACATAAGAATGCCGACATAGCCCAGTTTGGTGAATGACTTCGTGTATCTGTTCCACACTATCAAAGCTATTTTTGACGGCTTCGCCTCCAGGAACAATTAGCGGTTCAGCTACCAGTACTAAATTATTCTGATAATGCTGAGCATAGATGCAAATCTGCTTTAGTAACCCAGAATGATGATTGACAACACCATCATCAACAACAGCTAAAATTTTTTTGGGTGCAACCCCCGAAAACTTATCAATTGTTTTTGCCAATAAAGGATTATTAATTTGAAACAATCCTGTTGTGAAATAAACATCATAGGTAAACGAAACGGAAAGTGATTGGTGCAAGGCTTGTAGAGCCTGGGTAGTCACAGTTTTGAGCATCATAGTGATTAAAGACCGTTAATGAGTTAAGTGACTGAAAACAATTGTGCAAGACTTTTGGAAATTGGTAATAGACTCAGAACTAACAAGCCATATAACCAGTGAGTGAAGCCAGCAGCGATTGCGGCATCCAAAATAATTAGACATAGAATTCCAGCCTTGACCGCTGTGCGAATGTGTTCTGGGTTGGGTTCAATCATGGCTTGTACAAATGCAGGAAACACTAACGCAACAAAAAGTAGCGCAAACGGGAGAACATAAAGTAGAGAGAAATCAGGCAATCCTGCTAAGCCTAACATCCCACATAGAATAGTACACAACATGATCAGAGCAAGAATTCCAGTGGAGCGATTGCCGCCATGCACTTCGCCCCGGCTGATTGTAGTAATGGCGGCAATGTAGACAATTGGAATGAGTGCGATAAACCAATGCGTTTGCACAGAGGAGGTTACAGCACTTACGCCCAACAACAAATTCGCACCGCGACACAATCCCATATTTAGTGGCCCTAACACCGGATGATGTTTCGCGATCGCGTCATAACACAGTGCAGCCACGGCAATAAATGCAGCCAATCCAGCACTCATCCAGGAAACTTGTAGGGCTGCGACCACACCAATGCCCAGCAAAATGCTACCCAAAGCGATCGCTCCAGTTCGGGACGCTCGACCACTGGGTAAAGGGCGTTCAGGACGTTCTTCAGCATCCAGTTCTGCATCAAACACATCATTGAACACCACCCCGCCGCCGTAAAGTCCCGTAGTTGAGAGTAATAACCAGCCCACAGGTAAGAGGTCAGATACCATCAGTTGTTCACTGTTGAACTGTTCTAGTAAACCGTTGACAGCCCCAGAAGCAGCATATCCTAGCAGAATGTCTGCCCATGCTGTGAGGATATTGGCGGGTCGCATCATTTGAAGATACGCCCAAAATGACCCAGTTTTGAGATTGGTAACAATCATATTTTCGGAATTGCAACGGTTAATTCTACATTTGCTATTCAATTATTTGCTATTCAATTAACAGAGAAGATAGGCGATCGGCTGCTGTTACAGGTTCTTGTCCGCGCAGGACAGAATTACCACTAAAAAGCTGCCGTTGATCTACAGGCGGTGGATTCAACCAGTCTTCCTGTTTTATCTCACCACTCTGTCCGTAAGCAGCGAGAGCGTTTTCATAGCAAACCTGGTGAACCTGGGTTGCGGGAATTCCTAGTTCCAGCATCAATGCTGCTGTTTTTGGAACTGCCAGGGGATCACTAATGCCCCAATCAGCCGCACTATCTACAATAATGCGTTCGCTGCCATATTGTCGCACCACTTCCACCATTCGTTTGTTGCCCATCTTAGTATGTGGATAAATTGAAAACGCTGCCCAGAAACCGCGATCGAGCACCTCTTTTACGGTTTCTTCATTGACGTGGTCAATCACAACCTGACTGGGATCAATCCCGTGTTCAAGACAAACATCCATGCTACGGGAAGTTCCCTGCTTCTTGTTGCGATGGGGCGTATGAACGAGAACGGGCTTATCCAACTCCTTAGCAAGTTCAAGTTGTAGCCGGAAAAACTTCTCCTCAGCAGCCGTCATTTCGTCGTATCCTACTTCGCCTATTGCGACAACTCCCTCTTTACACGCATACAAAGGAAGTAACTCCATGACTTGCTCAGCCAGTTCCTCGTTATTTGCCTCTTTGGGATTGATTGAGATTGTGCAGTAATGCCGAATGCCAAACTGTCCCGCCCGAAATCTTTCCCATCCGACTAGACTGCTAAAATAATCTTTGAACGTTCCAACATGTGTGCGGGGTTGTCCAACCCAGAAAGCTGGCTCTATGACAGCGACGACATCGTACTGTTTCAAGACCATATAGTCATATGTAGTCCGAGTCGTCATGTGAATGTGTGGATCAATAAACATCATTTTGGTTGCCCCTGTCAAATACGGTGAATTGCTCCATAATGGCTAAGCAGCACTGTTCCATCTGGTCTGCATCAATGAATCCCAGCTTAGTTGCCCTGACTGAATCTCAGCTTGCAATTGGGGATATTGGGTTAGTAGAGTCTGCGCTTCAGGGAAGGAAGACTGAGAACAAGCTAACGCTGCTGCTGCTGGCTGAACTGGGTCTGCCTCTGAAAACAAGCGCTGCAAATCGGAAATCGTTTGCTGATCAATAAAAGGTCCAATTAATCGCCACAATTCTGGCGTAACAGGACGATTTGCAGCCCAGCGCTCATGAGCGTAATCAATTAACATCCTGGACAGTTCTGCATTAGCACGACCGTCCAATTGCCAGATTAGATGCAGCGGGCTACCGACAAATACTGCTTTCAGTATCATCTGGTTCCAGGCAGGGATATCAAAGTAATCAAATGGGTAAGGATTACGGAGAGCGATCGCATTGAAAACAGCCGTCATATTACTGCGAATGCCGTCAGCAGCCCTTTTAAGATGCGAGATTGGATAGGGAAGTAAAGGTAATGCTTGGTAAAGCGCAATTAACTCACTGACATCTGCTGCCACAAATAACTTTTCTATGTTCTGCTGATAAATTATTTCGTTACCTGTTGGCAAGGTTAGAAGTAGTAGCGATCGGCCCACCTGATCAACACTCCAACCGATAGGACACCAACCTGCTCGGAGATTGGCTGCTGTTTGTAAATCCTCTAAGGTTAATTTCAGATCATGCTTGCCAATGTAGCGGGGCATCGAGCTAAACACTGTGTAGAAAAGTTGTTCTGATTTGCTCACCTCAATCTCTTTAAGTTTCTCTTCCAACCGAGCAAGTTGATCTGAGGATAAATGTCGTTGTAGCCAGCTATGAAGCAGTGATTTTATGGCCAATAAATGATCAGTTATTGAAGCAGACATGATAGTACACCGCTAGAGAATCGAAATTATACTGATGAACTAAAGCTAAATCTACTCAAAAAATTGTGCTTAAACCAAAAGCGAGAACCTTCTACTTAGATAATTTGGACTAATCAAAGGAAAATGTATACTTTTGTCTAAGTAGATAACACAAACTTGATACTTAGATAAAAAAATTATGAAGTGATACATGAAACTGTTCCACAAAAACTATTTTGATAGTGTGGCAAAAATCATTTTTATTCTAGTATCATCACTATATTGAGCGTTGCTGAATAGCGGTACAAATATACCAAAACTGGTTTGTTGGTCACCGTTTGGGTGAAACTATGCGTGAGCTAAGGAACGTAAATTAAATAAAACCGAACTTTTTTGTGGGAAGCGCGGCTGCGCCGCGCTTCCCACAAAAAAGTTTTGGGTTTTATTTAATCCTTAATCCTAAGACATGCCGAATCATAGCCCTAAGACAGTAATGATCAAATTCATCTCCTTAGAAATGGACTACTGCTCCCAGCGCAGTTCTAAGGTCGGCAAAAACCGTTGCAGATTTTTGAGGGATTTCATCTGCCAGGTCACTGAAGGAGAACCTTGCACTATAATCTGAATATCTTTCTTATCACGCATCCGAATAACAAATTTAGATAAAGCGTTAATTCCAGAACTACTCAATAATTCCAATCTGCGTAAATCTAGAATTAACACTGCGGGATTTTGCTCAACCGCAGCCGTGAGCAGTTGCAGAATTGGTTCATAACTATCAGAACCATTCAGCCCAATATCTCCTTGAAAAGCAACAGTGGCCGTGTCAGGAGTATAAATGATTTGATAATCCTCGGTTTTGATTTCCATACAATTTACTTTACTGACCGAACGAGATAGAAGGATGCATTTCCTGTAAGAGCAGTATCCACCTGAACCTGCTGACTTCTATCATACGCTGATTGTGGGCGATGCCCATTCACAAAATTTTTCATACCAAAGCCCCACATTCAGGAAACCCTTAAATCTTCAGGAGCAATTGCGCCATTGTCGTAATTCTGGTGGAGGAATGAACTGGGGAAGGAGAAGCAAACTTCCAACCTAACTTCACTTTATAGTCTAGCATGAGGATCATTAAGCCCAATTTAGAGCAGGATGTATCCTGATTGATGGCATTTGATTCGATTTGCTTGACATATAGCTCCTGCAAATTATTTGAAAGAAGTTCAGTGATAAAGGTTTGGAAGGATGTAACAGCGGTTGATGGGATGCTGTTGTCTGTGAAGAAAATCATGCGATCGCTACATAACAATAATTGCATACATACAGGTTGTGTAGAACAGGGATCATGAAACTTTATGGCATTCTCCAAGAGTTCGTAAGCAACAAATTTGACTGTTCCATAAATTTCTTTGTGGTGTTTGCATGTTTCTAGATTATCCCCATTCACAGGAAAGAACACAGTCATAAACTTAGCTAAAAATTCGGCTGACAAACGATTGATTTGCCAGCGCTGTTGTAAACAAAGCAAACTGGGAGAAAACTCAATCATTAAACCCTCTTGACTTTGTGGCAATTTTTCATCGTAATCACCAAAGATTTGAACCACCGCTCCTGACTCTCCTATCAAATTACGTTGCTCAATTGAGTGTGGATTTGCCACTTCTATAATCGTTTGCCGATGACAAGGGTGATATCGTCAATCACCGAGGCTTCCTCCAAATAGGATTGGAGGTCAGCAATCACCGCTTGCTGGATTTCTTTGACAGACTGCTGCCAATGTTCTCTCACCCTGATGCCAAGTCACTTCAACCTGTATGGCTCACGCCGCCAGTTGGTGGCTCTGTGATTCCATCAGTGTATAGGACAATGCCATCTCCGAGACCAAGTTCGACGCAATCATCAATTTGAGCCAGAGTTGGAGTTGGGGTTGAGATAGCGTCCAACTTCATCGGGTGTCGTTTGGCATATCTCTCAACAGCGTACTCAAACATATCGCGGTATTTCGCCTCAGTTACAATCAGTTGCGTCTGGGTCTGTTGTAAAAAAGATCAACAGCAGGGTTATTCCCAATGTTGGGAACCAGGAAAAGAATTGACGATTCTGATCATCTGCGCCTATGCTCGAAACATCTGCCCAATAGCAACTATGTCTCCTCTAGTCAGTGTCATTATTCCCACCTACAATTGCGATCGCTATCTACCAGAAGCAATTGAGAGCGTTTTACAGCAGCAGTATCCGGTTGACCTGATTGTGATTGATGATGGCTCGACAGATCAAACGAAAGCAGTGGCGGCTGAGTTTGGCGATCGCCTGCGATATGTGTATCAACCCAACCAGGGAGTGGCTGTGAGTCGCAATCACGGCATTCAATTAGCCCAGGGAGAATTTGTGGCGTTTTTGGATGCGGATGATTTTTTCCTCCCTGGCAAACTGGCAGCCCAAATTGCCGTTTTCCAGACACAACCGCAGTTGGGATTGGTGCATAGTGGCTGGCGCAGAGTCAGTTCCGGGGGCAAACCGCTGATGGAGGTTGAACCGTGGCAACAGGTGCCTCAATTAACCTTGACCAGTTGGTTGCGCTGGAAGCCGATTCTACCCAGTGCCATGATGTTTCGTCGTGATTGGCTGCAACGCTCTGGTGGCTTTGATCCCCGCTTTCCGCCCGCTGAAGATACGGAATTAGTGCTGCGGTTGTCCCTGATGGGATGCGAGGCAGACTGGTTGCGACAGGTAACCGTGGGGTATCGGCAGCACGACAGCAGTGCAATGGCTAAAGGATTACCACAAGCGCGATCGCTAGCGGCTGTCATTGATCATTTTTTCCAACAGCCCAACTTACCCAACTCCGTGCGGTTGCTGGAAAATCAGGTACGCTTTAATACCCTGACCTGGATTGCCTGGTATCTGCTTCACACCGGTCATCCGGCTGAGATGCAGCAGTATTTACAGCGATCCTTGCAATATACTTCCGATTCTCCTTCGCAATTGGTTGTTTATTGGGCTGATAGTTTTACCAGCTTTGCAGAGAACTGGGGTGTCTCATTTGATGCTCAAGCATTGGGGCATTCTCCAGCATGGCAGGAATTTCTACAAATCTTGTTCAATTCTTCTCATTAATCTTCCCCCAACCCGTCCTGCTGTTGCCAGAATAAGGTGAAGGGTAAATAAGAGAATCTGTCAACCCCCTCACCTGATATGACCTTGTTGTTTGATCTACCTTGTCGCTGGCGATCGCTAGCAATTTCCAACACACCCTTTGCCTTCTCTTCTCCTCTGCGATCGCCCAGCAGTTGGGTGACTCCTGCGCCCTCGGCTGACATGTTGGGGATCAATCGCAAGCCACGAGTCAGCGTTATTATTCCCACTTACAATGGAGCCAAATGGATTGGCAAGGCAATCAAGAGTATTCTCAACCAAACCTATCGAGACTTTGAAATCATTGTTGTAGACGACGGCTCAACTGATCATACAACCCAAGTCTTGCAACCCTGGCGCGACTGGATTCATTACATTGCTCAATCCAATCAGGGAGTGGCGATCGCCCGCAACCGGGGCTTACAGCAAGCTCAGGGAGAATTTATTGCTTTTCTAGATCAAGACGATTGGTTTTTACCCGATAAACTCATGTCCCAGGTGGCAATGCTGGAGGAACATCCCAATTTGGGTATGGTCAGTAGCGGTTGGCGGGTAGTGAATCAGCAGGGCGAGACCCTCTCTACTGTCCAGCCCTGGGAAGGCATTCCACAATTGACGGCTGAAGCGTGGGTACATTGGAAACCTGTTTTTTTGGGAGCCACGATGTTTCGAGCCAGTTGGCTGGTAATGACAGGTGGATTTGATAACCAGTTTCAACAAACCAGCGATGTCGATTTAGTGCTGCGCTTAGCCATGCTGGGATGCGAAGCAGATTGGGTGAGACAAGCTACAGTGTGTTATCGTCAACATGACATGAACACCTCCCGTAATGCCATTCAACAAGCGCAAGAACTGGAAGCGACCCTAGATCAGTTTTTTGCTCAGCCCGATTTGCCTCCCTCACTGCAACAACTGGAATCGGCTTCTCGCTATCAAAGTCTGGTGTGGAGCGCGTGGCAATTGTATCGCTATGGTCAGTTAGCAGAAATGGCAATTTACCTGCGAAAATCTCTGAGTTGGAACACCTGCCCCCGCACTGAAGCCATGCAAGATTGGATGACTTCGTTTAAGCGCTACGCTGCTGAGTATGGGGTTGAGGTGGATACTTTTGCTCTGGTGCAATCGCAGGAGTGGCGATCGCTCATACAAACCTGTGTCCTCAAGTTCTGATCCTCACATAGAACAAAAATTGACAGCACAGGGTGGCCGCATTCTATTAGTGGAAACGTCATCAAGTTTAGAACATACGCAAGCGTTCTATCGCAAGTGCGGTTACGCAGAGGAAGCTCGCATCCGAGATTTCTACGCAGCAGGCTACGATAAAGTTGTGTTTCGCCAGGCGTTGAGGACAAACTAGAACGCAGCGCTACATCCTGCTACATTAACGGGGCTAACAGAAGGCGATCGGAATTCGTATACCGAACCATTTACTCAGTCACTAAAGATCTGACAGTAGAGCGTAGGTTCTGACTGCGCTCTAGCCGCTATTGTTTGAGTGCTGAGCGTATTTGAAGCACGGCATTCGCTGATTCTGCTGCGCCGCACATCTACGGGAAGCAAGCTACAGCATGACCACCCTAATTCATATCGTCATTCAGCAACATTTAGCAACGCTAAAATCAAAGCTAAACCTGGCTCTGAAGCAACATGACATCAAGAGTTGCTCAAGTTGATTCCGCCAAACTGTATCTTGAATACATGATGACCTGCCACCCTGAAGGATAAACTGTTGAGCGAACCCAAGGAGAACAATCAATTGGAAATTCGCAAAGATGATCTAACTGGTGAAAAGATTGCTGCCCTGTTGCGGGAGCATCTGGAACATATGCATGAGATTACCCCGCCTGAAAGCGTTCACGCCCTTGATTTGCAATCCTTGCGATCGCCCAACATCACTTTCTGGACGGTTTGGGAGGGGGACGAACTCATGGGATGTGGGGCCCTGAAAGCCCTGGATGCCAAAACGGGTGAAATCAAATCTATGCGGACTGTCATGGCTCATCGTCGTAAGGGAGTGGCTGCGAAGCTACTGGAACATATCATTCAAGCAGCGAAACAGCGGGACTACGATCGCCTCAATCTGGAAACAGGATCTTTTCCTGAATTTGAGCCAGCCCGCGCCTTATACACTCGCTATGGGTTTGAGTATTGCGGCCCTTTCGCTGATTACACAGATGATCCCAATAGCGTCTTTATGACCAAAAAGCTTTAGCAGTCAACTGCCTTGCTGCCAATTGTGACTGGCTGCAAAGACGCGAAACTGATGGAGCATAGCTGAATCTTGTCCGTTCCGCCAAACTAACCCGATCGTGCGTTGTAAGGGCAAATCGACGATCGGCAGATAGACAATTCCTGGTTCTTCTTGCCATTCCGGCATAATCGTAATTCCCAGACCAGCAGCTACCAGTGCGATCGCCCACTCCTCATGGTCAGCGCGGTATACAATTGGGGATCGGATGGCTCTGGATTCTAGCAACTGTTCTGTTTCCGAGTAGAGTTCGCAGTGCGATCGCTGAATAAATGCTTGTGCGTGCAGATCAGCTAATCTCACCGAACTCCGTTGGGCCAGGGGATGGGATTTAGAGACTGCTAGCACTCGGCGCTGCTGAAATAAGGGTAGCGATGTTTGGGGATCGGCATCCTCCAAAATTGTAATCGCCAAATCAATATCACCCGACTCTAATCTCCCACGTAAGCTTGGTATTGTGCCATCTAATAGCTCAAACAAGACGTTGGGATGTTGCCGCTGAAAGGTACACAGCAGTTCTGCCAGCGTTTTGATCCGAATCGTTCTGAGTGTACCCAGCCGTAAGGTGGGTTGCTGTTGAAACTCTTTCAACTTTCGCAGCGTAGCCTCATATTCATGCAAAATAATCGTTGCTTTTTCTAGAAAAAACTTGCCTGCCGTGGTTATCACGGCTCGTCGCCCACCCCGCTCAAACAACGTTACACCCAGTTCCTGTTCCAGTTTTTTAATCCCAGCAGAAAGGGAAGGTTGAGAGACAAACAAGCGCTCAGCGGCTTTGGTGAAGCCACCCGTTTCGACGATCGCCATAAAGTAGCGAATTTGGTATAAATCCATAGATGTCATCTATGACTTTAATCAGAATAATAGTCTGGCTTTATTCAAAAGCTTAGTGGAAGATCAGGGCATCGTCAAGCTGCAATCACAAGCAACGAGACTGCGACGATTCACTAAAGATTGACTACGAGGAATTGATGATGACCACTTATCACACCGTTGCTGTAGACGGATTAAATCTCTTCTACCGAGAAACAGGTAGCAAAAACCAACCGACTCTCGTTCTGTTGCATGGTTTACCTGCCTCCTCCCACATGTATCGAGATCTCATGCTAACGTTATCCGATCGGTTCCACTTGATTGCACCTGACTATCCGGGCTTTGGTAATAGCGATACGCCACCCATTGATCAGTTTGCATACAGTTTCGATCGCCTTGCTGAAGTCACAGAACATTGGTTACAAACCTTAGGATTGAAGCGATTCAGCTTATACGTTCAAGATTATGGTGCGCCGATTGGTTTTCGGATTGCGGCTAATCATCCAGAATGGATTCAAGCTTTGATTGTGCAGAACGGTAATGCTTATGAAGAAGGGCTAACCCCTGCCTGGAAAGCATTTCGAGACTTATGGAACGATCGCACTGAAACGACTGAAGCGGCAGTGCGCCCCTTCCTGAAACGAGATGGCACTATCCTTTTTTACACTGCTGGAACTCGCGATCGCAACAATATTAATCCTGACAACTGGAATATCGATCAATCTTTTCTCGATCGTCCAGAGAATATTGCTGCACAACTCGAACTATTTTACGACTATCGCAATAATCTCAAACGCTATTCTGAATGGCAGTCCTATTTTCGCCAGTATCAACCCCCCACGCTAATCGTTTGGGGTAAGAACGATCCATTCTTCAGCGTTGCAGGCGCACAGGCATTTCAGCGAGATTTGCCCCAAGCCGAACTGCACCTGCTCGATACCGGACATTTTGCCCTGGAAGAAGAACGAGAAGCGATCGCAGCACACATCACCCGCTTCATTCAAGCTCACGCTTATAGCTCTAGCCAACTTGGTTAGGACAAGGACATTTTTGCGGGGGCGCACTGCGCCGTCCTACAATTTGCAACATTGGCGATTTGTGGCCGTGACAAAACCGGAAGATAAACAACGCCTAGTGCAAATTGCTAACGGACAAATCAAAGTGGCTGAAGCGGCGGTCACTTTGATTGTTTTAGGAGATTTGCAGGCGATCGATCGCAGCCGTAATTTTAACCGGGAGTAAAGCAATTTCTCCTGGTTTTCCCTGGTTCTCAAGCTCCCGCTTCCCTGGTTCCCAAGCTCTCGCTTGGGAACCGTTTTGGGGGAAGCTCCAGCTTCCCCCAGGCAAGGGAAGCTGGAGCTTCCTGGACAGCGTTACTAAGCTAGAGCTTAGTAACGAGGGAAAAATGAGAATGCTGGCATTACTAAGCTAGAGCTTAGTAACGAGGGAAACTCGCCTTATACTAGACAAAGGTGCAATGCCCAAAACACAACCACAGCTGACTGATTTATGTCTCAACTCCGGCTTAATTTGGTAGAAGGTTCTGTCTCTTTCAGCTTCACCCCGCAGGCAGCGCGGGAACTGCAAGCGGCGATCGCCCAACTGATGGACAGCCTGAAAACGGTTGCCACTCAAGGGACAGGCGGCAGACCCAAGCCTCAAGCCGCAATGGAGTACCGCTATACAGGCGATGTGTTTTTAGAAATCTTTTGCAATCCCAACATTTGGCCCAGTCCATTTGCGGCCAAGGTTTTGATTACAGTACGGGACGATCGCATTCGCCTGACGACGGAAGCTGAACTCACTCGCATCGTTGACGATATTAATCAGTATCTTGATCAATTCAGCGCTTGAGCCATAGGTGAAGAGGGTGATTAAAACCCTCCCCAACTCTATTGCTAAATCAGGACTACCCAATTTGTCTAATTTGCCTTATCTTTGCTGTGACTGCAATTTCTGAAACTCGGTAACTCAGCCTATGACCCCCGATACTATTCTTCAATCCATTCAGAAGGGATTCCGCACAACTCTCGGTGCTGCCACTTTTGTGGTTGACCTTGTTCAATATCCAGAACGCCGCGATGAAAATATTAATCGCTTGCAAACGGACTTTAATCGTTTGGCGGAGGAGTGGGAGGTCAAAGGTGAAACGACTGAGCAGGAGGCGCGGCGGTTTGTGGAATCGCTTCTGAATCAGCGGGGTTCAGAAAGTTCTGCCCCGACTGCCGCTACAGCGACCAATGTGCCGCCAGATGTCCAAGCGGATTTGCAAGATCTGACCGCTCAAATTGCCGCCATTCGGGCGGAGTTAGAGAAATTGCGGGAATCTGGGTCTTAGGGCGATCGCCTCGCCTACCGAAACTGCTCCACGCAGCGGACAAAAATCTCGACTCCCATCCCCAGTACTGATTCATCAAAGTCGAATCGGGGGTGATGGTGGGGATATGCTAATCCTTTCTCAGGATTGGCGGCTCCTAAAAAGAAGTAGCAACCGGGCACCTGTTGCAAAAAAAAGGACATGTCTTCACCGCCCATCGTTTGGCAGTCCGGCACGATGCCCACAGGGGTCTCGATCACTTCGGCTGCTACCGATCGCACCAGATCTGCCATCTGCTGGGCATTGATCACTGGGGGATAGAGTTTTTCATATTCAAAGGTGTAGCTGGCTCCGTGACTCTGGCAGATGCCTGCAATGATCTGCTCAATTCGCTGGCTGAAGAAATCTGTGAGAGCCGGTTCAAAGTAGCGGACGGTGCCCTTGAAGTAAGCGCTGTCGGCAATGACGTTACAGGTGGTGCCTGCCTGAAATTGTCCGACGGTCACGACTCCAGACTGAATCGGATTCAGGTTGCGGGCTACAACTGCCTGCAATGCCGTGACAATCTGGGCCCCAACGACGATCGCATCTACCGTTTGATGGGGTAGAGCGGCATGGCCGCCTTTCCCCTGAATCGTGCATTCAAAGGTTTCTACTGCTGCCATCAGGGCCCCACTGCGAACTCCCACCGTTCCCAAGGGCAAGTTATTCCACAGGTGTAGCCCGATGATGGCATCGACATCTGGATCGTGCAGCACGCCCGCATCGATCATCGGTTTGGCTCCACCGGGACCTTCCTCAGCTGGCTGGAAGATCAGCTTCACCGTGCCTGCAAAAGTTTGGCGATGCTGCGATAGGTAATACGCTGTGCCCAGCGCGATCGCCACATGCCCATCGTGACCGCAGGCGTGCATTTTGCCATCATGCTGCGATCGGTAGGGCACTTGATTGAGTTCTTGAATCGGCAGCGCATCCATGTCTGCCCGGATCGCCAGCACCGGCCCCGGTCGCTCACCAGGGATGACTGCCACAATTCCAGTCTGAGCGATTCCAGTCTGGTGTTCAACTTGCCACTCGGTTAACTTCTGAGCAATAAATTCTGAAGTAATCTTCTCCTGAAATCCCAATTCTGGCTTCTGGTGTAATTGCCTGCGCCACTCAACCAATTGGGGCTGCAAGTTCTGGATCTGGGGACGGAGGCGATCGCTATTGATTTGCAACAATCGAGAAGGAGTCGAAAGCATACTGAATGATAGAGGTAGTTGTAATTTAAGGGTAACAAGTTCGATTGATTTATCATAGAAGACTGGGTTGAGAGCGCTGCGCTTCCAGAGCGACCTTTGAGTTGTGGAATTTTGAGTTGTGGAACTGAGGAAGACGAGGAAGACATTGTACAACTGTATTAATACGGTTAGGGCATCAACCGTTGGGAGAGGAGACGGTGAACCACAGAGACACAAAGGACACAGAGAGAAAAAACAAAAATCAAGCGATCGCCCCTTCAACCCTCGCACTGTGACGCTCGCTTCTCTCCAGTTCGCCCCTGATTTGAGCTACTTTTAAACCTACCTTTGTGGACTCTGTGCCTTTGTGGTTTTTCATCTAGCTCCTCTAACTGTCAGATGCGCCTTTAAGGTACTTCACTGGCAACTCCAAGTACCTGCGAGATCCCCAAGTTCAACACCCTGCGTTAAGAATTTTGAGGATTTGCTAGATTGAAGAAGTATCAGTGCTTAACGTTTTCTTTCAAGTCTGTTTATCAGAGGACGCTCGTCTATGTCGCCCACCCTTCTGCTTTCTAAGGAATTGCCCACACTGCACTATCGCTCTAGTGGCGATCGCTTCGACCAGAGTTGGGAAGCTCCCCTTTCGACCTTGTTAGGATTAGGTCGCGCTGCTGGAGCCGATTTTGTCGAGTTTTTCCTGGAAAGGGTCAACTACATTAGCTGTTTAGCCGAAGACGATGCCATTACCAGTATCTCTCCCAGTTTGTCTACAGGGGCGGGAGTGCGCGTCTTCCGGGGCAAAGCGGACTGCTACGTCAGCACCAATGACCTGTCTTTCAATGGGCTAAAAGCAGCTTTAGAAAAAGGGCTGTCCATTTTGGGGTTGCACTTGCCTGCCCCCAATTCCTTCGTGCCTGAAATTAATCTAGAACTGTTGCGCGATTATGCCGTGGCTCGTGATAAGGAAGGTTGGTTAGCTGGCAGTAGTTCCATGCGAGAAATGGGTGATGTGTTACTCAGTGCCACGCATCACCTCAAACAAAAGGCAGCACATATCCAATCTCGTCGCGCTTCTTACTTTCGAGATTGGCGGGAAGTCCTTGTAGCCGCTAGTGATGGCACCTTTGCCAGAGATATACGCTTTCACCAATCCGTTGGCTTTAATCTCCTATGTGCTGAAGGATCGAATCGCTCTTCGATCAGCAAGCGAGTAGGTGCTACCGGGAATCCCGGTTTCTTGCGAACTTGGTCATCTGAAATTGATGCGGTGGAAGTGGCGGAATCTGCGGGCAAAATGCTCTATGCCGATTACGTGGAATCAGGTACATATCCCATCGTCATGGCCAATCAGTTTGGTGGTGTGATCTTCCACGAAGCCTGTGGTCACTTGTTAGAAACCACGCAAATTGAGCGGAAAACTACGCCTTTTATTGACAAGAAGGGCGAAAGGATTGCCCACGAAAGCTTGACCGCTTGGGACGAAGGACTGTCTCCCCATGCCTTTGGCAGCATTGACATGGACGATGAAGGCATGCCCGCTCAACGCACCCTGCTGATTGAAAATGGCATTCTTAAAAACTTCCTGTCCGATCGCGCTGGTTCTATGAGAACTGGGCACCCCCGCACGGGCAGCGGTCGTCGTCAGGGATATACCTTTGCTGCCGCTAGTCGGATGCGGAACACCTACATTGCTCCTGGTGACTATGCGCTGGATGATCTATTTGCTTCGATTGATAAAGGAATTTACTGCAAGAAAATGGGCGGCGGCAGCGTTGGCCCTACCGGAGAATTCAACTTTGGCGTAGAAGAAGCCTACCTGATTGAAAACGGCAAAGTTACCAAACCGCTCAAAGGAGCAATCTTGATTGGGGAAGCCAAAGACATCATGAACAGAATCTCCATGTGCTCTCGCGATCTGGGTTTGGCGGCTGGCTTCTGTGGTTCCATTAGCGGCAGCATTTATGTCACCGTTGGTCAACCCCACATTAAAGTCGATTCGATCACTGTTGGCGGTCGATAACAGTGGGAAGTTAGATGAAAAACCACAGAGACACAAAGGACACAGAGAATGGTATGAAATGGCGAAATAGAATGGTGACGATCGCAATTCGTCAAGATGGTGCCTGCTCTCCTCAGGTTTGGCGCAGATGACTCACATTCCTCTCAAAATCCTCTTTGCGTGCCTCTGTGGTTCGTCACCCTCCACGATTTGCCTAACCACAATTTACTCATTGCTCATCAGAGGTTCCTATGTCAAAAGTTAATGAAATCGCCTCTCAAGCAGCCGCGATCGCCCAAAAGTTGGGCATTCAAAAATACGATATCTATGGGTCTACGGTCGATGAAACCAGTGTTCAGGTTGATTCTGGCGAACCCAAACAGGTGAAGGCTTCCAATCGGGCCAGCGTGATTGTGCGGGTTTGGAATTCAGATCAAACGCTGGGAGTCACTTCAACTACGGACGTTGACTCAAATGGGCTGGAACTGGCTTTGAAAACGGCTTATGAGGCTAGCTATTTTGGAGCTAAGGAAAACGTTCCTGATTTTAGTCCAGAAGCCGTTGCACCGATCGCCACAAGCACCAATGGCAAAGAACCTCAAGCGCCGGTCGATCGCCTGATCGAAACGCTGATCGAGGCGGAAAGACGATTGTTGGAGGCGCATCCAGCGATTGCAGGGGTGCCCTATAACGGACTCTCTCAACGGGATATCGATCGCTTTTATCTCAATAGTGAGGGCGCATTACGTCAAGAAGGCAACTCCTACGCCTCCCTTTACCTCTACACGAAAACCGAGCAGGAAGGTAAGAAACCCCGCAGTGCTGGAGCATTTCGGATGCAACATAGCTTGAATAAGCTGGATGTTGAAGGATGTCTGAAAGAAGCTGCTGAGAAAACGATTAGCCATTTGAACTACGAAAAGGTCAAGTCGGGGAAGTATCGAGTTGTCTTTTCACCAGAAGCGTTTCTCAGCTTGTTTAGCGCTTTTTCTAACATTTACAATGCTCAAAGCATTTTGGATAAACAAAGCTTATCGACTCCAGAGTCGCTGGGCACGCAAATTGCCTCACCGCTGCTTTCGGTGGCAGATGATGATCTCCATCCCGAAAACCTGGGACAAAGCCGCTTCGATGGAGAAGGCACACCAACTCGGCGGGTTCCGATTCTGACAGAAGGCGTACTAACCAACTTTTTACACAGTGCAGGCACCGCCAAACGGCTCAATGCTCAGCCCACAGGACACGCCAACATCGGGGCTAAAGTCACGGTGGGTTCCCACTTCTATCACGTCTTTCCTGGCGCAGCCCCTACCCAACACTTCAACCTGGCAGAGGCTGATAACGTCATCTTTATTGATGATTTGAATGCCCTGCACGCAGGTGTGAATGCGTTACAAGGTTCATTCTCACTGCCATTAGACGGTTGGATGATTCGTCAAGGTGAAAAAATCAGCATCGATTCAGCTACCGTTGCTGGAGATATTCATCAGGTGCTCAAGTCTATTATTTACGTTGAGCCTGAACCAGAAGTGACTCCGGGTGGTGTCTGTCCGCGCATCTGGGTTGAAGATTTGTCTATCACTTGCGAATAAGTCAACTCATGGAACTGCGAAGCGGGGCGATCGCTCCGCTTCGGTTTAGGCGTTTTGGTACAATTGCATCCCACGAGAGTAAACCGCTATTTGATGGCCTATCTCAAATTGAGCTAGCGATCGCCAACGGGTAAAACACTGCAAGAAAAGCCAGAATTGTTGTCTCAATGAGTTTGATGTAATCCGACTGTGGGAACAACCGACTGAACTGTTTATGCGATCGCCTGCATTCTGTTTGGTCTCTTGTGTTTTCAGATGCGCCATCACCACAACAGCAAAGGGATTGCGGCTGGTTTCAAGAATATCCCATTAGCTTTGATAGTCCAGTAACATTTCTGCTGTTCAAAACTTCAACCCTTGAAGAGTAGTCACAGATGGGGCGATCGCCCTCACTCACCAACATCCAACCCCTCAACCTCTGACACAAACAGAAAACTTTTCGCTACCCACACCCTGAACTCAAGGCAGCTAACGCCTCAAATCAGCAGCGGCAAGCCATCTTGAACCTAGCACCAGCGGCTTTCAACCATCCGCTGCATTTGAATTGTTATGCCGCTCAGCGCAACCTTAACATTTCTTCAACTGTCAAGCCAATGTCACTCGAAATTCTTCGCAGTAGTGTAGGTGATATATCACGTCCTTTGTGGAACGGGACTGTTGTTCCTCAACCATCTTCGTGGCGAAACTGCTTGTGTGAGCCTTTTTGACGCACCTCGACAAATCCAAGGCTCTCCAGTAATCGAACTACCTCTTGAGGTTTCAATACAGGTATATTGCCTATGCTTATCGGATTACAATCTGCTGTGTGCCAATAAACTCTGCCTCAAACGTAATATCCTCATCTTCTAATAGCATTTCAATCACTTCACGCAGGTTGTCTTGTAACTCGTCTAGAGTATCTCCCTGAGAGTGTGCTCCAGAGAGTCCAGGAACATAGCCAACATAAAGTTTTGTATCAGGATCTCTTTCAACGATCGCAGTAAACGTTTTCATAAAAGATAGCCTTGACTCAGACAATCACAGCATAGCATTGTCCTTGCTAGTAGTTGAATGCACAAAACTCTGTATCAAACAGTACGAGATCTACTTAGAAATTTCAGATTTCGCTACAATATTCTGCAACAACCTTTCATCTTTCGCACTCACTTCAACCCCAAGCATTTTCAGAACAAGTTGCGATGCACCAATTGAACCGAGCACAGATATTATCATGACTGCACCAAGAATATAGGCAATATTTTGTTTATCGGCTGGCGCAAAGGTAATGATTATAGCTCCAACTAGAAATGCTGAAGCCGCAACTAATAAGAGTAAGCGTCTTGTTTTCTCTCGTTCACGAAGTCGTTCACGTACTACCTCGGACGAAGCTTGAACAGCTTCAAGTCCTGTAGCAGAAGCTTCAAAATCGCCATCACGATACTTGACTAACAAAGCTGTGTCCGGCTCCCTCACAACCGATGCAGCTTAGAATTCGTCTTTGAGGCTCAGTTAAATTGTTTACCCTTGCAACAAAAGGTTTTAAGAGTTCAGTTGGAACACCTTCGAGTTCTTGACCTACTGAAGAGTGTTGGGAGCGATCGCCCTCTCATCCGCTGCACCGGGGTTGTTAGCTTGTGAACCATCAACGACCTAACCCCAAACTCAAAACCGATCGCCCTCCCCTTCCTCAACCTCAAACTGAGGAAACAAGGTGTTGGAGCGATCGCCCCCAACCCACTAACTTTCAACCCCTCAACCTCAAACACAACCCGAAAACTCTCCGCTACCCAAACCCTGAACTCAAGGCAGCTAACGACTCGATTCAGCGGCGACCCACGAACTTTAACGATAGACCAGGAAACTTGCTCGTCCGCTGCAATCGAATTGTTCTACCGCTGTCAACATACCAACATCAGCTTTTTCGTGACAACTACAAAATTTTATTCTAATCTTGTCAGTTTTGTATTATTCTCCACTCACGCCTTAGAATACTGTAAATGTGATCATCCCACAGCTTTCCGTCTAACTCATGATGTTCTCGTAACACGCCATCTTGATGAAAATTTAGCCTCTCAAGCAGCTTAATCGAAGCAAGGTTAAAAGCTCCAGTTTGACAGTACAACTTGTTCAGCGTTGTTGTTGAAAATAGATGAGTGATGGCAATAGTCAGCATCTCTGTCCCGATTCCTCGTCGTCTAAATTTAGGATTAACTTTGTACCCAAACTCAGCAGAATGATTACGGAGATTGAGATCGAAGTAGGTAAATCGCCCGACCAGTTCATCAATTCCATCAATCCTGAATGCAAATGCGATGACCTCATTGCTCTGAGGCATCCGCTTGCCATCGAGGACTGGGCGACAGGTCTGCTCCTCAAGACGATCAATCTGAGTCCAGCTAGAAAACATATGCTTATGTTCATCGGACACGAGTTCAAACTGCATAGTTCTCATGACTAATCTCAAACTACTGCTCTATCAGTTCCCTCCAAACAACATAACATCAGCCAATAACGGATCACCTTCAAACTACTGCCACCACCCGAAACGCAAGCGGTAGAACGGCTCAAATCAGCGGCGACGGGAAAACTCGAACGATAGACGAGAAACCTCTGTTTGCCGCTGTAACCGAATTGTTCTGCCGCTGTCAAATTGGCTACTCTTGCTTCTCTCAAGATGCGGACAATTCACTATTGTGAACAATCTCACTCCAAGCTTGATCAATCACTTCCTCGCTCACACCCTGTCGCTTCAAACTGGCAATCAACGCCGTGACGGTTTCGCTCTCAAATCGCTCCAAATCGACTCGCAATCCTTGACCAATATAAGCTCGAATCAACGGCTGATACCCTGAAAACCCCAACAAGGGCGCAACCCGCTTTAAGTCTTCCACTACATCTTCAGGTATCCGAATCGTCACACTGGTCATGGGACGATTCTTGTCTAATCGCTTTTTCAATGCCTCAATCTTCATAATCTTCTCGCTCCTGACGGGTAGCTTTACGGGCGGAAATAATCCGAATGACGCTCTCCTCACGTTCGATGTGAACGACATACAGCAAATTCCAGCGACGATCCATGCCAATGACTGCATCTCGCGCTTCATCATTGCGACTCGCATCAATGACGATGAGAAAGGGATCAAAAAATGCCTCAGCAGCCTGCTGGAATGTGATGCCACCATGCTTGCCAGGATTGCTCTGTGCCTTCTCATCGTTCCAAACAAAAGTAATGCCATTCAGCACGAAATACACATCCATGCTTTGTAGTGTAAGCAAGATGTATTTACGTTGTCAATACATTTTCTTGAGACATGGAGCACTCTTAAGCCACTGCCACCTTCGCAAACTTACTTTGTTATTGGGACTATTTTTCATGCTCATCTAGGTCTAGGATTTGCCCAATTACAGCCTCATAGACTATCTCAAAACTGCTTGGCTCTTAACGCTTACAGATCAAATTTAAACCACTACCACCACCTACAATCGAAGCGGCATAACGTTCCCCTTCAGCGGCGGCTAGTAATCTTTGCATCTCCACCGAGATCTTTCAACCGTCCGCTGCAAGGGGGTTGTTATACCGCCGTGTTCGATCGATTGGAAGAGGGAACTAGCTCGGTGCCCATCGGATAGGCATAGAGCGAGACAACTCAAGAAACAGCGAGAGATTGGCAATGAGGTGAAAAAGCGTCGAAGTGAAGCAAAACGATTGCGAACCGAAGCCGAAGCCGTTGTTACCGCTGCAAAAGCGCGAGTAGAGCGGATGATTTTGGGTGAGGAGGAAATTAGCGAGAACTCAATCATAATTGAGGACAACCAGGAGGGATAAACCATGAGCAAAGTGATACAAGCCACCTACCACGACGGCAATTTAGTCCTCGATGAAAAACTCGATGCGGCTCTAGAAGGGAAGAAATTGACCCTAATTCTGGTCGAGAGTTCTGAGGCTTCAGCACAAACGGATCAACCTGTAATTGATGATGCAGAACGTAAGCGGCGGTTTCTAGAATTTCTAGAAAAATCGAAGCAGTATTCTGCCAAATTACCCCCTGACTATAAGTTTGATCGAGAAGAAGCCCATGAGCGATAAGGTGTTTTTGGATACTAACCTCTGGGTTTATTTCTTTGTCAAAGAACCCCCTGACAATACTCCGGACAGTTTTTTTGAACGCGACTACAAGGCTTTCAGAGCATACAGTTCAGGAATAGAGTTATTTTTTCAAAGTTAGCATTACCCCTGAC
>Ga0224723_1000053_pt1 | contig 69843 bp, 99 predicted proteins | sample Balambano_FR2_Me_FD_161647 | JGI IMG/M metagenome (GOLD analysis project Ga0224723, IMG submission 161647) | Freshwater sediment microbial communities from Lake Towuti, South Sulawesi, Indonesia - Balambano_FR2_MetaG | ecosystem: Environmental > Aquatic > Freshwater > Lake > Sediment | place... | reverse complement strand
CCCCAAATCAAAGCTAAACCTAGGGTTTAGTTGATTGGTGTTGAGAGCTAAGCTGTGCTTAGGTTTCAGCGAAGCGTGAAACTAAAAGATTGGTCGATATATTGCTTGTAAAAGAAAGAGATCTGTGCTTTTTTTAAGGAGCAAATTTCTATTTAGGTTGTAAATAGAGGGTACAAACTATTAGGGAAAATCCATAGTGTTGATTTTTCTAGTTGAGGTGTTCCAACAGAAAGAAGACCAATCGTGGGCACAACGATAGTGTGAGTATCGGGGGTTGCCCGATGGACAAATCAGGTTAGGGGTGTGGCTCACCTGATGAGGAGCCAGGGCTGTGGTTCGGACAAGCCATCCGATCTAGTTTGAGAGGCCCAAAAAAGAGGAAAAGCCATACACCGTGGGTTGAACGGTTGGGTCAAGTCAATAAGAATGCCAACATTGACGAGAGCGGCAATCGTGAGTGCAACGATAGTGCAGTTGTCGTGAGGTGAACGACGGGCACTGTGTCTTGCAGTGGAGCAAAGACTAAGCAAATCCAACGGGCGGGGTCTGGCAGGCCCGTAACAGCCATTCAGTTGAAGCGTGAACTGAAAGACACGATATTCTGTAGGCATGACAGAAGGCATGATAAGGATAGTTTAAGGAGAACGATAATGGCCCAAGAAATTTATGTCAGAAAAAAGGATGGGCGCAAGAAAGTTTTATTTGAGATTAAACGTCCAGGGGAGTTTACGAGGAAAGCAGAACGAGCAGGAATGACGGTAAAGCAGTTTGCAGGTGCAGTGTTGGCTAATCCTGAAAATTATCCAAAGCGCACGCGACGACAAGCCGCCACAGCGAAGGGGTTAATGGCCATGCGTCGAAATAGAAACAAATAAAAATCCGGCCAGTGGTGTCTAGCCGGATATTGGGTATGCAGTAAAGTAGGAGACGTTGCCGTGGGTTAAACGGTGGGTTCCGGAGTAGGTTCCGGAGTAGGTTCAACAGGAACTTCTTCAGGTTCGTAAATTGATTGTATCTGCTCATCCAGATTTGTCAACTTTTCAAGAATAGGAGCCAGGTCAGGACTGACTTGACCTTCTAGATCTTGGATCGTTTCTTTGAGTCCTTGAATCTCAAGTTGAACCGCTTCCAACTTTTCAGCGACTTGCGCTTTTTCATCCGCAATGGTTTGTTCCATTGCTAGCATTTTGTCAGTAATTTCTTGAATAGTAGCCATAATTTGATCTATCCTCCTGTTAATAATTTGAATCTCAGATCGAAGCACACTCATAATAGTATTCCATATCCAGGTTAACATTGGATTATTGTAGATGAGGGATCTCAGCCGGTTCATAAGCCCGCAATTCTGAATTATTGATAGCGCTAAATTGGATAGCCGTAACAGTTCTCACCCCAAAATAAAGTGGGCCGTCAATTCGTTGCCAAGTTGCGCCAAACCAAATATTAGCGGGTTTCCCGTCAATTTCAATATGTTGTATTACGATATCACCAATTGGTTGCAAAATTTTGTATGAGCCTTTGTGCAAAATATTTGGCCCCAGGCGAATAGGCCCAGAGCCGCCGATGGCGAGTTGATTGGCTGAAAAAGCCTGACCTTTGAAAGAAAAAGTACGTTTCTCAGTCATTCCTAAAATAACGCAAAGACTAAACTGTCCTAAGTTTAATCCAAGACCCAGGGAATGATTAGGAGAGGTTGTTGGCGGCGGCTCAGGCGGGGAGTCATCCGGACGAATATACCCCCGACTTATCGTAGAGAGCGCTCCAAAACTAATACCTCTTACAATAGTGGGTAAGCCTGTATTGGGGTCAATGGGGTCTGGTGGAGGAAGCAAGGCTTCTACCAGGTACCCCCGGCTTAATGTGGAAAGTCCACCATAACCAATCCCTCGACGAATTGTGGCGAGTGCGCCTTCAATGGGGGGTGGTGATGGCGGGATTGTATTTCCAGGCAGGTACCCCCGGCTCATGGTTGGATATGGCCCAAAGCCAATGCCCCGACGTATTGTTCTAGGTTCAGCCGTGATGGGCGGTGACGGGGCTCCACCAATTGAATACCCCCAGGTTATAGTAGCTGGGGCTGGAAATGAAATGCCCCAGTGAATTGTAGGAGAGTTTAAGGTATTGGATGGCGGCCCAACAGTAACGGTATACCCCCAAGTAATTGTGGCCGGAGCAGGAAATGAAATGCCCCAGTGAATGGTTGGGGACTGCAACATTAGGGAGCCTTACTAACCGTATAGGATCCGCCACCATTATTTGTAATGATGGTAGAACCATCCCCATCACTAACCGTGATAGCCGTAGGACTATGAATAGCCACGATGGTACCAACTAAACCAAGTTGTTTAGCCATCGGTCGTACATAGTCTTCAATATCCGTTAATAACGCATCCCGAACCGGTGAGAATCCAGCCGCTTGAGTTTGGGCCAACGTTGCTACGGGGTACGAAGCTAGCGCAGTATTAATATCCGTAGAATCTAATGTGCTAAGCCCATTTTGAATAGCTACGATGGCAGAAGCCGCAAACGATGGCCCGACTAACCAACCGGCTGGAGCCGTAGCGCCCAATGTTTTCAACGCGCCATAAGTCACCAATTCAGCTTGAACTTGAGCCGGAGTCAGGGTACTTAGTCCGGTTTGGATTTTAGTTATGGCGCTAGCGGCCAATGCGGTGTCTGTGATTGAATTAGCGGCAAAGGAAGCCGCTACTAACCAGTTAGGCGGAGCTTGAGAGGGAAGTTCTTGTAGCGCTCCATAGGTTTCAAGTTCCGTTTGAACTTGAGCCGGGGTAAGTGTGCTTAAACCAGATTGAATTTTAGTAACAGCGGATGTCGCCAGCGCCGGATCATTAATCCAACCCACAGGAGCAAAAGCTCCTAGGGTGGTGAGTGCGCCATAGTTAACCAGTTCCGTTTGAACTTGAGCCGGAGTCAAGGTACTTAATCCGGTTTGAATTTCAGAAATCGCACTAGAGGCTAAAACATTATTTGTGACCCAATTTGTAGGTGCTTCTGTACCTAATGTTTTTAATGCCCCATAGGTTACTAACTCAGCTTGAACTTGTGCGGCGGTGAGGGTACTTAAACCAGATTGAATTTCAGAAACTGCACTCGTAGCTAGAGCAGAATCTGTAATTGAATTGGTTGCAAAAGCGGCGGCATTTAACCAGGCGGCGGGTGCATTCGTCCCCAACGTTTTTAATGCGCCATAGGTTACTAACTCGGCTTGAACTTGTGCGGCGGTAAGGGTACTGAGATCATCTAGATCAATTTCTGATGTACCATTCCAAATAATTTTTCCCGTCCCTACCACAGTTGTTCCATTTAGAAATCGAACCCCATAATTAGCGGCAGAGACTACCGGCATATTGCCGGAGTAATGTCCTGCCAGGGTACCACTCTCCGTCATAGAAATAGCACTACCGACAGCAGCATTACCTGAAATAAGCCGAGCCGTGATTGTCAGTCCGGCTTGGCCTAGATCAATGTTGAGTTCATTTGCCATCAGTCATTAACCTGCCACCGTGAAGGAACCATCGCCATTATCTGTGATTGTAGTTGAACCATCCCCATCACTCACTACAATGGATTCAACACTATGCGTCGCACTGATGCCCGCCACTAATCCATGTTGTTTCGCCATTTTACGGGTATGGTTTTCAATATTAATCAATTGGGTATCACGCGCTCCTGTGAATCCAGCCGCCAAGACTTGAGCCTCTGTCGCCACATCAAAGTCTTGCAATGCTTCAGTCACAGCACTTTGGGTGTCTGCAAAAATAGCACCATCCCAATAAAAACTTTGAGAACTAGCTCCAATTTTTTGATCTGAAGAATCAAAAGCTAGAAAAATATAAGTTCCAGCCGCTCCGCTCATCGTAGCGGCATAGGTACCGCCTGCGCCTGAAATTTCAAGTAATGGCAATGAAGCACCTATCGTAGTGCCTTGCAATGGTCGGACATAAAGTCCGCTCAATCCTGTTGTAGCCAGAGACAAGATAATTTCATTGGCCATTGGTTTAAGTTAGCCTCCGAACAATAATTCGACCTGCTGACCCGTTACCGCCATTGCCATTCAATGCTCCGCCACCCCCGCCTGATCCGGAGTTAGCTGTAGCAGCAGAACCAGTAGTTGCGCCACTTCTACCACCTGCCCCACCACCGCCAGTACCGCCTGCTCCATTCGTACCAACACCACCACCGCATCCGCCACCTCCACCGCCCCCACGAGTGATACTATCAAACATCGTTACGCCATTACCGCCGTTACCACCATCTGTAATAGCCGCATTGTTGCCATTACCGGATGAGCCACCTCCGCCGCCACCAGACCTTTCACTCGTAGTAGCAGAACCAAAAGAGCTACCGCCATTACCGCCGTTAGAGCCTGTCCCACCTGCGTTAGAACCTGTTCCAGCTGTACCGCCGCCGCCTCCAGTTCCACTACCTCCACCAGTACCTGACCCTCCGAATCCACCACCATTTACAGACTCGTTAATCGTACCCCCAATAATAGAAGACGCTGACCCGGCTGTACCATTTCCAGTAGAACCTGTTCTTCCTGCACCGCCAGCCCCCACCGTGATTGTGTAGGTACCGGGGTCTAGTACAACAGACAAAATTTGTCGATAGCCCCCAGCACCTCCACCTCCCGCAGCACCAGAGGCACCTTGTCTACCGCCGCCGCCGCCCCCACCTTGGAGTTCAATATCAACGGTAAAAGGAGCACCCACTACCGTTAATGTCCCATTGGTGGTAAAACTATGCAATGTATACGGGCCAGTAGTTGTAACAGTTCCACCTGAAATGCTAGGTGCAACATCACCTGGGATGGCCAGTAAATTTCCAGTTGTAGCCGGAACCAATAAGGGCATTAGGCAGGTAATCCAGTTGTTGTATTTTCAACCCAGTGTTGAACGCTAACCCCGTGGGCATTAGCTCCCGATAAATTGATGACAAATGCAGTCGCCGCAGCTAATCGTAATTCAGTACCAAACGGGTAAACTTCACTGACTCCACTACCATCAGTAGCTGTTCTTAAACGAGCCAGGGTTGTTCCCGCTCCTGCTTTAATCAAAACGGTTGTGGCGGTAGCCGATTCATTCTGAATTCTTAATGCTGAAATAACTAATCGGGTTCCTGCCGCAGGTGCGGCAATAACCGTATTATCGCCACTGGTTGAAATAGCACTAGCCGTTTGAATTTTGGTGGCCCAAATTCTAGCTAGATACCGTTTGAATAAGGCAATTAAACTAAACGTTCCAGTATCTGAAGTAGCCGCCGCATCAGCCGTCGCGCCCAAGTCTAAATTACTAACCGCTAAGCTTGGATCAAACGCTGATCCATTCGATAAGCGAACTGAAATAGGCGTAGCAGCCGCTTCATGCCGAGTGGCCAGTACAGAACGAAGTGTGGTAGCGCCTGCCGCACCGCTATTAAAATCAACGGGCAGACTCAGAACATCGACATCCCCGATATTAGCGGTGCCTGCGCCTAATGTGACAGTAGAACTAAATGCACTACCATCGGACAAGCGAACAGAAATAGGTGTGTCCGCCGCCTCATGTCGAGTTGCCAATACCGATCGAAGAGTAGCGGCTCCGGCTGCACCACTATTAAAATCAACTGGCAATGTAGCAACATCAACGTCCCCGATATTAGCCGTGCCAGCGCCTAGTACAACATCATTATTTGCGCCAAGATTAACCAATAATCCATTGGTTAAATCTCCTGGCAACGGCACCATGACATTAGCGCTGGTTCGCATCAAAATAGCCATCCCTGTCACGGTGGCCACCGTATTACCTTCGGTGTATTCAGTGCCACCGCCGCCACCGCCACCACCGCCAAAGCTAGTAACCTGGGTACCATTGGCATCCACAATTGCGACCGTTAATGGGTCACTATTGGTTAGATTAAGTTGCGTAACAGGCCCAACAGAACCTCCCAGGGCCACACTATCCGTAGCGGAACTCAAGTCTCGGATATCTAGATTGGTTGCACTCACAGGGAAAGCGGTTCCCAGTGCAGCCGCAAGCGCAGCGGTATCAGCATCAATACCGGTCAATAATCCTTCAAGGCCATCGACATGACCGATTAATGTGGTTTGATTGGCGGCTGTAGCGGCTCCGGTAGGAAGTGGGACTGTTCCAGTAATGCCAACGTTCCAAGCTCCAGACTGAGTGGAAGCAACCGTACCATCTACAGTAAGTGTGCTGCCATTATCATCAACGGATAAAACACCCGTTGAATTATTGGCGATTGTAACCCGCAGCGCCGTAGCCTCTGTCCCGCCCCCTACGACAGTTCCAAAGCCAGTATTACTTTGAATAGTCGTCAGTGTTGATTCAGTGGCAGCTCCAGTTGGAAGTGGGATAGACCCGGTCAAACCTACCGTCCAAGCCCCGGATTGAGTGGAAGCTACCGTACCATCAACCGTGAGTGATCCACCGCCATCATTTACGCTTAATACGGGAGCGCTAACAATATCAACTTGAACTTCGGTGCCTGCGACGGCTCCTGCTAATGTCTGAAGAAAATTATTTCCAGTAACCTGGTTGGCCGCACTCGCTGCACTACTCGGTAACGCTACGATTAATTGCCCACTAGCTGTTAATTGTAAAGCTCCAGGCTGGCCGTCGGTTAGGGTAACTCCTGAAGAGTTGTAATAACCAACGGCTAAATTAGGTTGAATGCTAGAAAGTAATGCGGTAACTCCAGTATTACTGGCATTAGCACCGGGAACATCCGATTCCGTTTTAACAAAAAAGTCAGTGGTTGAATTGATCTGAATTGTCATAGAATGCCAGCCCCAATATAAATAGCCGGACTAAACAAAGATCCTGACCCTACATCAATCACAACGTTAGGAATAAGCTGAAGCACCACATATAATCCAGTTGTTGCGCCGGTAGGTGCAGTTGAACCTGGCCCAGAGCCGACTATGGTGTAAGGAGTGTTAGAAGAAAGAACTGGCATTATTGTAATAATCGGTAAACAAGAAAACTGCAATTATTTAATTTAGTCGTACCTGAATTATTAGATATTGTAAATTCAGGACGTACAGAATCTCCTACAGATAATAGAATCAACGTTGTTAATGTTGCATTAAAAGCTGTAATGACAGCTGTACTATTGGCATTGATTTGTTGTCTTCTAAAAAAAGAAGTTGAATTTTTTTTAAGAGATACGGTAGCGTAATTAAGCGAACCTCCTGTATTAACTAATTCTCCATAAACTTCTAAAAAATAAAATCCATTCGCTCCAGATGGGCACGTAAAACCAGCTGTTGAAAATCCAGTTCCCGCCGTAATAACGGGAGTTACTAAAGTAGGCGTTATGACTTCTGCGCTATTAATTGTGAGGTCATAGTTGTTTAGTGGCCACTCTGCAACATGAGTAGATTTAAGACTAACTAAAGGAGTGCCTTGCATTAAAGAGTGCCCCGCCAAACATTCGCCGGGAATCTAAAGCTAGGACTACTTTGCCAAGCTAGATCAGGTCTATCTGGGATTCGTGCCGGAATTGGAGCCGGGGGATCAAAACTGGGAATAGTTCTAGCCAAGGGGCTTGTGATTTGATTAGGGTTAATTTGACGAATAGTAGGACTCATCATTCTGGTTTGGGGTAAGGGCTCAAGCATAGCTGGATTAATCATACCTTTGCCTTGCAAAACTAATGGAGTATTTGAATCAGAAAGCCGAAGTGCTAAAGCGGGAACATAACCCGCTTCATCCGATCCAAATTGAAACACACCACCTGATGTAGGAGGATTTTGGATTAAACTTCGGGTACGTTCTGCAACAGGAACTTGCGACATAATGGCTTGATTAGTGATGTCGCCGGGGTTTAATGGCGGCAATCCTAATTGGGTTCTGGCAAAATTATGCTGACGAGCGGCTAACGCTTCAGCCCTGGATAAACCACCCCGTATATCAGCCAAATCTTGTGGATTCAAAATGACCGTATCATACGGGTCTTTAGTCGGAACAGGTGTGTAACCTTCTGCAATAGCGGCTCGACGTTGCAACAGTTCTTCATCTCGGCGTTGTCCCCGACTAGCTCTAATTTCTCGGACTTGTTCAACCGGGGCCATTTGTTCTATTGACGCTGGCCCTTGTTGCTGGGCTAATGGATCAGCTACATCGGTGGTTTCGTAATTATTGCGAATTTTAGCGGCCACATTGGTTTGAGTTTGGGCGACTTGGCGAGGATTATAAGTATCAATCGGTTGACCTTGCCAACGCATCCGCTGACCTTGAGTATCTAATACGGGTTGCCCCGGATCAATGAGTTCAATAGTGCCCCGTTGGTCAGGCATGATTCGATATTGAACACCCCGCCGCAATTGATTTTCTGCAATACCCGGGTCAACTTGCGCAATTTTTTTATAAATGGGCTGGGTCTCATCGCTCAAAATAGACACGGATTCCGGAGTTCCGGCTAATTGGGGCAATTTTAATTGACGTTCTAAGCGAGTTCCTTCTAGTGTTTGGGTCGGTACAACGGGAAGTCTGAGTTTACTTTGAGCGACACCTTGCTCCCGATAAGGTCGCATGATGGCAAGTGCCTCATTAAATGGCATTTCCACATCACGAATCGGGATGGCTTGTTCCGGTGTGCCTTGGTTCAAAACTTGAGTTAGACGTACCGTAGGACTGGGCACCGTATTTTGATTGACGATGTCCATTGCATTTCCCATATCTGTTGCGGAACGTTGATAAGCATCAGCCAGTTGCAACGCTGTTTCGGCTCTATCTCCACGTTGTAATTGAGCAATCGCTCGAAACCGATTGGCGGCCATCTGGTCTTGAGCAATGGCGGTTTCAGGAATCTGATCGCCGAGTAGTCCCTTACCTTGCGCAAAATAAGCGCCCCCAGTTTCTAAATCGGGGGGAGAAATTGGATCGACTGAAACATATCGACGATCTAATACCAATCCTTGGGTATCGAAAAATGGCGTAATGCGTCGAACCGCCGCACGACTATACGGGGTGTCAGCTTCAATCGGTACACCTAATCCAATTCGATTAGCCGGTAGTGTGACGGGTTTAACCGGTCTTGAATCGAATGACACATTAACCAAACTCTCGGATGGCGCATACGCATACGTGCGGGTTGCACCCATCATCTCATCTGGTAAATTGCCCACATCTTCGGCTTGAGACCCATATAAATAAAATTCTTTAGGATTTGTATCTCGAATAATAAAGTTAGCGGTATTAGCACCCGAAGCTTGTGCGTTTTGTAACGCCAATTCTTGATCAAGTTGATAACCTCTCAATCGAGCCGCCTGATTGGCTTCAAGCCGATTTTGATCGGCGAGTTGGCGAAAATCAACTTGCTCTGGATTCCCAACAGGATCCATCCTGGTTTTGACTAAACGGTAGGCTTCTGGATTTTGGTTCCGTAAGCGTTGGGCTAAGGCTGGCGCACTTAATGAACCCACAATCGTGCGTTCGGCGGAACGAGGAATGATGACATTAGGAATAGTTTGTTCTTCATCTAACCAAGGCATCCTAGGGTTAATGTAGGCCCGTTCAGGCAATACCTGTCGGTAAGCTGTTCGCCCCGGTGTTAACGTCAATCCGGTCGTTGGAGTTTGTTCTGGAATTACAGAGTATCCTTCGATACTGGAAATAACAGGTTGATCTCGTACGGTCGAAGGTAATACACCACCTCGCGTTGTTAAGGCTGGAATGCCTATATCGGCAGCCGTAAACGGTAATCCAGGTGTAGGTTCAAATTGCGCTTGCTTTCGTAATCCATCTAAAGCTAAATTACGATACTGCTCAACTCGACTTTGATAACTGGCGTCATCTAATGAATCAGCGGCTTTAAGGTAATCATCTTGTTCTAAACCACTGATAAACGATCTATCTTCCCAAGGTCGGGCTGAAATATCTTGGTAAGGACTTAGGTTATATCCATATTCATTAGAGCGACCGGCTGCAATGTCTCCTGGTGAAATTTGGCGAATGACTTGCGCTCTACCGCTCCGTGTTACAGTTTCAATAGGAGCCGTATTTACAATATTGGTTCCGCCTGACGTGCGGATCCTGTTTGCTAATTCATGCCTGGGCACGAAAACGAATTCATTAGCAATATCTGAAATTCCTTGAAATTCCGGACTTCGGTAAGTGGTGTAAATGTCCTCTAATAAATCAGTAACATTACCGATGGGTTTAGCCCCAGGGCGTTCTACAGCTAAACTTCGCTGAGCAACCGGGCCAAGATCTAATAACGGTTCATTAGCCATCCGACGGCCATAGGGAATTGATTCCGCCATTTCTTGAGCGGCGGAACCAAACATCCGGCTGCCCCCTTTCATAGGTGGCCCAATTCTAAAATCTGGGTAATTTCCTGGGACTGTGGCTAAAAACGTTTCTTCCTGGGGAGTTAGCGCTAGTCCTCGATTTTGTTTGTCTGCAATAGCGGCCAAAACCGGCTGCGCACGTTCTGCACGAGCATAGCTTTCTGCAAAACCAATCTCAGGTTTAGCGATATCAGCGCCCATGAGTTCAGTTTCTGGGCCAAATGGAGAGCTTGGATTTAGCGTAACTTTTCTTAGCTTGGGAGTGATAACGGCTTGGCTTTGGGGGAGAGGCCGTGGGGTAGCGGCTATTGATTCTTGCACAACCCCTGGCGGTGTAGGAATCACAGAAGGCAACATAGAAGCGGCACGAGCTTGATTGTAATTATCAATAGCTCGTTGCAACCGAGTTCCGAATATTAGCGCCATACGAATTCCTTCAGTTTCCGATAGGATTAATACTATCGCGTTCCACTAGGTTATTTTCAGTGAATAGACGATTTGCAGGGCAACGATTGCGAGAACTGATCCAGCGTTTATTGATCAAATAAATGTTCAATTTTGGTCGTGCCAAATTAAAAAATCCGCCACGGGGATTGGTGGAAAATTTTAATGAAACCTATGATAGGTTTTCACAAACAAAACGTCCGGCCTGGGAAGAATTTGGATATGATGCTCCCCCTATCCTCAGATTCCCAGATTTTGTAGGGTACACGGCAGGGCGATTGGCCGCCGATTATACCTCAGATGCCACTCGTGAACGTGTTTGGCGGTGGAATGCTCTACAAGCGCAAACTACTGATTTAGGCCGAACCATTGGCCGCCGGGTAGGACTAAATAAACGCGACAGTATTTTGGCGGGTTTTGCATTAACTAATGCAGTTGAACTAGCCAGCGGCAATATTGATTTAACTAATTTAGATGAAGCGGGTAGGCCGCAGGGGTATCGGACTATTTTCCCGGTTGAAACGGAAACGATTGATCCAAAAACGGGTGAAATTACAGTTGATAAAAATTTTCTAAAAAGTAGAAATATCCCGGCTGAATTTGCGGCCCGTTATTTTTTAGGACGAACCGGGTCGGTACTGCCCTGGGATCAATTTAAGACAGAACGCCCGGACGTTACGCCTGAGCAGTATGCTCGTGTGATGCGCCAATATCGGGATAGGACTTTATTTGGGTTAGAAGATCGAAATCCAAAAGCCTTAGCGTTAGCTGGAACTTTAATTGGAGGTGCCGCTGCTGTCGCAACTAAAAAACCCATGCCTTTAGTTCAAGGCGCTGTGGGAGGCTATGCGACTCCTGGCACAGCTGATGTATTGTCAGAGCTAGGTGTTGTTACAGGGACTCGCGAATCATTTGATGATCCGGTTGGGGAAATGCGCATTTTTGGCTATCGAGTTCCCATTGCTAAAGTAGGTGCTACGATTGCGCTAACAACAGGTGTTGGAGTAGCTGGAAAAAAATTGTGGGATAGTGGGTTGCTCAAAAAAACAGAAGATGCCAGTAAAATCCTATGACAGAACGCTATACCAAAAAAGATAGACGTGAAGCTCAGCATAGAGCTAATGCGGGAATTCCTGTTATTGATCCGATGACGGGTCAACTTATTCCGGCGGGGCAGTATAGTCAAGATGATTGGAGAGTTCTGAGCCGAGCTAACCCCGACCTGGCGACGGCTTTAATTGAAAACCGTTATCTATTTAATGATGCGGCCCAAGCTGAAAAGGATAAACGAAGTGCCTATTCATTGGCGGGAGCCGCTGTAGCCGCCGGAGGATTAGCGGGAACCATTGACCAGGCTAGGGTTAACCGAAAGCTAGTCGATATTTTAAACTGGCAGCAATCGGGGTTAGCCACTCCTGGTATGCCGATTTACGCCAGTGAGAAAGCCTGGGTAACGGTTCCAGCCCCAGGTGTGATTGAATTTGATAGTGTTTTAGATCCGGGCAGCCGAGAAGCGGTTAGTGAAGCGTTAAAAGCTAGAGCCGCTTTTAATGAAATCAAGGAAAAACCAGAAGGCCAAAAGTTATATCGTGCCGTCGCCCATGATCCTGACCCAGTCCGGCAGATGCAAAAAGAAGACATTTTGAAAAAAATGGGCTTTCAGGATACAGGTCGAAATGTATTTAGATTTGATGCTAGGCCAGGTGCAAAACAATTTCACAATTTCTATGCAGTCGGGGATAGAGCCGCACAATTTGCGACTAAAAATTTCGATTTAGCTTCTAAAGGAATTCGATATGGTGGTGCAACATTACTAGGTTTAGGAGTGGGAGCATTAGGGCATAGTTTGTGGAATATGATTAATCCTGTGGAGGAACTATGAGTTTTTTTTCAGATGCCAGAAATGATTTTCGAGATAAGCCATTATTATCTGCTTTGAAATATTTGACCCCACCTGGGTTAGGAATAACGGCGGCGGGATATGGGGTGAATGAAATCCGAGAGGTTAACGCACCTAAACGTATCGGTGAAAAAATTGGCTCATCTAGTTTTGATTCCATTACTGGATTAAACAAATTCCAGCAAGACCAGATTGCAAACTTTGATGAACGTCAGGCTCAGCAATATAGAGATGCCGTAGCGCAGACCGTTAGTAATGAAGTTAGAGCGGGTCGGATGACAGAAAGTGAAGCTCAGCAACGACTAGCCAGTGCAAGCTTTAATATTTCTGCTGACGGCATTACGAATTCTGGGCAGCTTCAACAAGGGGCTATGAGTGCGACGGATTTACCAGAAGCGGCTGGGGAATTGGGCAATGTTTCCAATATGAACATTGGAGAAGAGTATTGGCAACAATTGCGAAATGCGGCCCAGGCACAAGAAAATATTACCCAGGGGATTGGCGATCAACAAGTCAGCCGGGAATTTGATCGCACGCTCAAGTACCGTCTTCCGCTTGAAGATTATCGTATTAAGCGAGATTATCGGTATGGTCAGGCGGCTGAAACGAATGCCATGCGTCGAAATATGGCCCAAAATCTCCTAGGCTCTTACACGAATACCGCTCAGCAATTGATTGCATCAGGACTCTAATGACGACTCGTTCAATGGCTAGTGCGACAAAACCCAAAAGTTCAACCCCGGCTCATTCTAGTCAACGAGCCGGGAATTTATTGGATCGTTACCAAGCTAATTTAAACCCAGAACGAACGAATGCTTTAGGAGACTTTGAGACTGGGGCGGAGTCATATTGGAATGCGACACGTAACTTAAGAGACTATTCAGATCGACTGAGAGGGGAAAGTCGCGCCCATGAAAAAGAATTGCAGTCTGGACAAATTAAAGGCCAGATCGCCACAGCTGGAATTGCGGCAGGCGCTCAGACAAAGACGGCTCAAATTGGGGCGAATGCTTCAACCAAACAAACTAAAATGAGTTCAGATACCGAACGATATTTAGGTCGTTTGAATCTGGAGGGCACTAAGTACCAAGTGGATGGTTCTGTTAAATCCTCTCGAATTGGAGCTGATGCGCAAGTCGCCACAGCTAAGATTGGAGCCGATTCAGACCGATATGCCGCTGACATCGGCTTAAAGCAAGCCTTAGCCGGTTATGGTAGTCAAGAGCGAATCGCCGCAGGTCAACAATCTGGTGAAAATTATCGGACTGGATTAAACTTAGCTGGCTCACTTTTGATGAACCAGCAGGATAATTACACCGCCCGTTCCGGCCAATTGTATGATTATGCGGCCAGAATTGGTCAAGCTCAATGGCAAGCCCCCACTGTCAATGATATTCGTTACTGGAGTTAACTATGTCAGTATCCACTCGGCTAAAACCTAGATCACTTACGATGAGTTCTAGTAGTAATGTAGCTAATCCAAAAAATATCTACATTTCTAAAATGTTAGAAGGAGGTGGTTTTAGCGCACTCACTAATTACGAAAAAGAACAAGCTCGCAATTTATTAAGTCCAGACGAATTTGAGCGATATGCTTTAGGGCGTAACCCATCCGGTAGTACTAGCGGAAGTGCAGGATCTAATACGGGGACTACTTCAGGCGGTAATCTTAATGCTGAAGATTTGCTTAAAATGTACCAAGATAACTTAAGTGGTAGCGGCGGCAGCGGCGGCAGCGGTAATTTATCGGCTGACGATCAACTTAGGTTGATGCGAGAATCTAATGCTTTGGATTTACAGCGGAAAACTGCTGAGCAAAATCTTCAAATGGAAGGACAACGAGAAGCCTTAGCCCAGTCTCGCGAAGCTCGTGCGGCAGAGCGTAAAACCGAGTTTGACTTAGAAGCTAGACGGCAAGGCCGAGAACAGCGTAATGCAATGGCGGCATACAAAGGATTGTAATTTATGACTCCTCGCCGAGGCCGACCGCCAGGGCCACCTAAAACTCCCAGGCGGACTAAATCTAAAAGCAAGGTTGATAAAATTCTGGGGTTAATCCCTGCTCCGATGAAAGAGGATTTTATCGAATGGTGTTGGACGAGTCCGACATTATCTGACATTGCAGCTAGACTTAAAGATTATGTCGAAACCTACCCTGAACGATTTGCCGAATTAGAAGACTTTAATTCACACGTCAGCATTAATTGTTGTCATGATTGGTACCGCAAAAACTTTCCAGTCGGTGATGAGATCAAAGAATTCAACCAGATGCTCAGACTTTATCAAGGCGTTGAGCATGAGAAAATTCCACAGCATTTATTAGTGAGAGCGATTAAACTCACCAATATGGCTATGGAAAAATTGTCAGATGAACAACTGGCAGATGTTCCATCAGAGCAAATATTAACAAGTCTCTCTGGATTACTAAGAGAAATTAGGTCTCTTAGTAAATCGGTAGAACTTTATAAAAAACAACAGACTGTCCATGAAGCTAGAATGCAGGCGGTTCAAATTGCAATCGCTGCAATTATTAATACCTTTAAGGATCAAGAAAATGAAGACGTTGTTAAATGCGCCTGTATCGATGCCTTACTCGAAGTCGAAAGGTGGTCGAAGGCTGATATTTCCTAGGATCCACATATTACCTGATTTAGGAATATACCTAAATCTGTTTGTGGAAATTGAAGCGAATCAAAAAAAATAACTTGATGCTCTAAAACAATAAATAAAGTAGGCACCAGCATAGGGTTAGCTTCTTCATTACAGACACTTTGATTTCCATACGGTGTTGCGAATCTGGCATTGAATACACTATCGGTCGCAAAGGTTTGGCTATAACGAGAGGATTCATTAAAAATGCAGTTTGCCGAACTTAAATTGCAATAGCTTAACGAATCGGTTTCCCCATTCACTAATGTGCCTGTTAAAATCCGGCCCATAAATGTGCCATCGCTCGGTAATATGATGTCGATAGCAAAGGGATCTGAAGCTTGAGCCTGAATAGGCAGGACAACACTAGACAAAAGACTCAGCAACATCATTAATATTTTCATCGTTTTTAGAATAAAATAATATTTTGATCTAATTTTAGCATACATTGCCCAGGAATAATTTATACCGATTCAAAGCTCGGCATCTTAGAAATGTGCAGACGCCTACAGTGGCCTGCAAAGAAGCCATTCGAGCCAGGGATGATTTGAATTTTTTTATTGAATGGGTGGGCGGCTTCTCGGTTGCAAATCCTTATCATAATTTGTGGTCAACTGTTTGGGCAACAGGCAACAGTAATTCTTTGCTCAATAAAATTGCAGGCCCAAACTACAATATTTTGGCACCCAGAGGTTCAGCTAAATCGACGCGAGTCGCATTTGCCGTCGCCTGGGCTATTGGCCATAATCCCGGTATTCCAATTCTTTACATTAGTTATAAGCAATCTATTGCACTCAGTCGTTCTAGATTGATTAAACGCATTATTGAAAATCCAAAATATAGAGAAGTCTTTCCTCATATACGTCCCAATAAAAATAAATGGAACGACACGGAATGGGAAATTGATAAACAGTATGCGGGAATCAGCAATCTTGAATATGATTACACACTTTATGCCGTAGGCATTTCTGGTGGCATCGTATCTAAACGATCTTGGTTAATTGTTATAGATGATGCCATTAAAAATAGAACCTCTATCTTAAACCCAGATGTCCGGGATAAAATTAGAAACAATTGGCGGACTGCCGCACTGCCCACATTATTAGGTGAAGGTAGAATCTGGGGAATCAATACTCGTTTTCACAAAAACGATATCCATGTTACTGACTTATGCCCTGATAAAGGAATTATTCAAATTGAACAGCCAGCCATTATTGCAAATGATGACGGGTTTGAAGAAAGTTATTGGGAAGAATTTTATCCGTTTAGAACTCGATTAATTGAATACGCTGACGGTTCTGTAGAAGAAGTCAAAGGCTTATACGAAAAACGAGAAGAAGACCCTGTTACATTTGCATTTCAAATGCAAAATACCATCGTTAGTGATTATGACGTTGATATTAGTGAAGACTGGATTCAATGGTCAGAGGATTTACCAGATATCGAATTATTTGATGAGTTTGCGTTTGGGTTAGACCTAGCCGCCAGAGAACGAGAGCGCCTAGATTTCACAGCGCTGACGTTGATTGGAAAGATCGGAGATGCCTTATGGGTATTAGATGGAGACCGAGGCCGGTGGGCCGGTAACCTGGATAAGATCGAACGGATTCTAACGATGTGTGTAGACTGGCAGCTTTTACGTGGAGTCCGAGATCCTGAGACAGAACAAATGATCTACCAAGAAATTGAGGATCGATACGTGTTAGTCCACGCCGAAGATATTAATTACCAGGCCAGCTTACAAGCAGATTGGGTGAGTACGGTTCAAAATGAACTGAATATTTATACTATCCGGTGTTTAGGGGCACCGGCTAAAGGGGATAAGGCGCAGCGTCTTAAAGCAACCACTGGGAAATTTCAGAAAAAGAAAATTTACTTTAACACCTATCGTAAAAGACGATTATCGATATTAGTGGATGAATTGGTTAACTTTGGCTCTACCAGCTATGACGATTTTTTAGACTCTTTTGTCTATGGAATTTCAGGTATTATGAAACGAGGAAGCCTTACCTTCGGAGAGTAAAATGAGTATCATAGCCCGTTTAGGTCGCATGGCTGAGTCAACTTGGCAAGCCCCAGGCCGCATTGGTAAAGCCCAGACCGATAGATTAGAGCGTAGTCTCTATAATTATTTCAATCGAAATACGGGAGATATAGCGGCAGCCGCAGCAAGCCAAGGGCCTAGAGATGATTATTTTAATACTTATGAAACTGTTGCGAATCGGTTAAATTATCAAGCTGCAAAGCGGGCGGCTATCATTCCGGGTGGGTTACGGTTTGCAGGTTCAGCTTTGACAAGCCCAATTGCACTAACGGCTTATGGTGTAGGTGGAACATTAGGATTAGGATCAATAATTGAGCAGCAGGCTCAAAATAGACAGTTGGCGGCATTAGGTCTTAGCCCCGAGCAGGCTGAGTTACTCAGTAATGAAATCAATATGGAACTGACCCGGCAAGCTCAAGCCCAAGCCGAGCTAGAAGCTCAAGCCGTGGCCCAATCTGAACTCTCCGAACCTAAAAAATCAAAGACTAAAGCCAACGCTTCCTATGACATGTAACCTTCAAAATTAGTATGAATTTACTGTCTGCTATTTCAAATTTGATTATATTGCGTCAAGGGCTTTATTCCATTCACTGGAATTTAGTTGATCCTCAATTTCTAACTATTCATCAATTTACAGATGAACAGATTGAAAAGTTAGATCCCTTGATTGATCAATTAGCAGAACGAGTTCGAGCGACGGGATTAAAGATTCCAACTAGTTTATCTGACCTTTATAATCTCAAAACTGTTAACGAAATCTGCTTATTCAATAGTTCGCCAACTGCACAGGAATGTTTGTTATGGCTATGGGAATGCGCCGGTGCTGTAAGTCAGTTTAACCATCAAACTATGAATTTTATTACTGATTTAGGTACCCAAGAGATATTGATTCGCGTTGATCAATATCTGACGTTGCAGCTTTGGTTTATTCAGAGCATGGGCATTTGCTCATCTGTCCCTATTTTGGAGCCAAGTTATGAATCCTAGCTTAGCAATTGGCGCTCAATCTGGGTTAGACGCAGCGTATGATGTGTATGCGTTTAGTCGAGAAGGCGATTTAGGAAAAGGTTTAGTTGCGGCCACAGGTGGAGCGGCAGTAGGTGTTCCTACGGGAATAGCGGCCATGCGGTTTTTGCCACTGAAGTATAAGTTGGCCGGGGGTTTGTTAGGCAATTTTATTGGGTCAATTGCGGGAGCCGAAACTGGAATTCGAGGTCTAAATCAATTCAGAACACGGCAAGCTTATCTCCCCATTAATACTCAACCCATCAAATCTACTGAACTCATGACTTCCCCTGTATATACACAATTACAATGAGCGCAACACTAGATGAAATGGTAGATTCCTACTTAAATAGGAAACCTAATGACAATATTTACACTAATATTATTGCTGGGCATTTAAGTCAGATGAGACTGTTTGGCATCCGCCAGGGTGTCGAATTTTATCCAATTTATGATCCAGACGGACAACGTCGCTCTAAAATTAAACGATTATTAGATAAATGCAAACTAGACTTATACCTTAAAAATATTTGGGACAATTGTTTAGGCCGGGGTTCTATTTTATTTTATTTACGGCCCACTTTAGATTTTTATGAGCTTCATTGGTATACCAAAAACCAATTTAAGATTTATTACGACCGAGATAATTTAACCATGAAAGAAGTGGTTATTACCTACCCGTTCAGAGAAGATGGTGTGATTGGCATTGAAACGATGCGATGGGTCAGGATTATTGTGACACCAGAGTATATTCGGCAAGGTATTTTTGATCACGACCCGTCCATCCTTTCAGATGACCATCGACTGTACTCATTGATGCCCATGCAGGGTGAAGTTGAAGTTAAAAACACATTAGGCATTATCCCTTGTGTGGTCGTTGATAACGACCCTAGTGAGATTGGCGCGCGAGGGCAATCCGATTTTGAACCGATTGCCAGCCAGATTGAAGCCCTTAATCGGGTGAAAGGTGCCGTGCTTAGTAATATTGATTTTTTTAGCAATCCAACGCTAGTGACAACTCGGCCTGCGGCTCAAGTGATTGGCCCGATGAGCGGAGAAACGCCCCAGTATCGGGGCATTGCAACCAGTTCCGGGTTTCAAAATCCATCTCAAGGCATTTATTCAACTCGGAAGTACGACTACTCCACGAATAGTGGCGGTGGAAATAAGTCTATTCGCAAAATTATTGGAAACGTAGATGCGGCAGAACGCTTTGGTTATATTAGTCCAGATGCGGTCGGGGGTGACCAAACCAATTGGTTGATGAGAGAAGAAGAGATGATCCGCACAGTTCTTGGCGGAGTGGCGGAAAATTCAATTTCAGCAGGAGCTACAGCATTAGAGATCAAATCGTTGTTCGGTAAAGCGGCGGCTACCGCTAAGCAAAAGGCTCAAGCTATTTATACACACGGAATTTGCGCTGTCTTGGAGTTAATGATCCGAGCCGAAGAATTTGTGTGGCTGGAGGGTTTTAGAGCCGCCGTAGGTTGGGACGAAACACTTCAAGGGCCATTAACGGTGGAAGCCGTTTTTCGTTGGCGGGATGGCGATGAAACGACTAAACAAAAACCTAACGTTATTCCCGAAGGATTGTCTGGTTTATTTCCATCAGGAGACCGAAGTGTATTTTGGCGATGGACAGGCCCAGTTTTTGAAGATTCGCCTCAAGACCTTCAGCTTAAGTCAATCCTAATGCGGAATTTAACTGAGGAAGGGATCAGTACAACAGAAGCATTTCGCGTTATCTACCCGGATCGTAATGATGCCGAAATTGAAATTATGTTAGGCGGTGTACCTTTTAGACGCGCCCAGCGTATTATTCAATTAATCCAAATGATGGTACCTCTCCAACAAACCTTTATGACGGTACCATTAACTAATAATCCTCAAGTGGCGTTGGGCCAAATTTTTGGAGGAGAAATAGATCAAATTATTGCTCGACTTGTGTCGAAATTGGCGGAAGAACTTAACAAAGGAGAGGCCCAGGCCATAGCAGATTATGACGAACCCGACTACTCAAGCGACTTACTATCCTTCTCAGGGATCAGCGGCAATGATTCCACAACCGGGGCAACCGGGGCAACCAGGACAACCGAGCCAATCAGCGCAGCCTGGAATGGGGCAGGTTATCCCCTTTCCTCAACCTTCGCCCCAGGCCCAAGTTCCGGGTCAACCGATTATGGGCCAGGTTCCGTATCCCCAGTCATTGCAGCCGGGATATCTCCCAATCAATGGTTGGAGTGGGGATATGGGAATCCCGATGGGGTTATCCCCGGTAATGCTCAATCAGCCCCCGGCGCAGGCACCGATTCAAGCTCCAGTGCAAGCTCCGGCTCAAGCAACTCAGAGTCGAGAGGAATCAACCAATTCAGAGGGGGGCTGGCGGGGGGCGTTCGAGCGCTTAGCGGATATCCTGGCTACTCCGGTATGGGGACAATCGCAGACCGCCAATTTGACACCTCAAGTTACTCCACCTTTATCCCAAACCAATACCCCCTACCTGGGCAATCCACAGTCCCAGAATTACTCGCTCCCTTACCCGCCCCCGGCGCAACTTTATCCAGGGGTACAGGCCAACAACTATGGCGTAAATTATTCCCAAGCTTCAGCGCTCCCTTCACCCGGAAGCGTTGATGCGCCTTTATCGAATTTGCCAATTCCAGAGGGAATGCCGAGTGATGCTGAACTAGCAGCGGTTGGCTATAGTGCTGGCGTTCTTAATGCCTTCGCTTGTGAAGTTGAACAAGCGCTGGTGGAATTAGCACAGCGGCATGAGGTGTTGGCTGAAAAATATTTGGCCAATTCTCGGATTCTGACAGATCCCAATATTTTATTGAGCTATGTGCTGGACTTTAATGATCACGTCGATCCTAATTTTCTGAATGCACTAGCGGACACTTTAGATCAAGAAAGAGGGCAACAAGCTCAGGCTAATCCCACGCCGTCGGCTGGATTTAATATGGGCGTACCGGGTCAAATCGGCAATGGCATGATCACGCCGGAGATGTTAAGGACGAATGAGGTTAATATACCAACTCCAAAAATTGGATTATCAAATCCTGTAAATCCGGCTATGCCCTATATGCCAACTCAAATGCCACAAGTTTCGCCCCAGGTTAGTCAACTTCAGCCAATTAATCAAGGACGGATGGTTGTCCCTGGGCCGCCTGGAGCAGAACAACCTGTGACAACTGAGCAATTGTATTCCGCTATTCGACAAGAGTTTGCCCTTAATCCAAGTAATGCTTGGATTAAAGCCCAACAAATTTACCAAGCGTATGGCCCACAAGCGTTAGCCAAACCGTTAGTAAGTCTGTGAAAATAAAGAGGCTATTGGTACCTCTCCTACCAATAGCCAATGGGAACTATCCCCTCTTTAATTTACTGGAACTATCCCTCAAGATGATTGATCATTTTAGGGAAAGACTATGGCTTCAACGATTGATACTGATTTTCCGTTATTGCTGGGTATGGAATTATATCGTCCAACTCCGGCATACATTTCCGAGTTAGTATTCCAACCTCAAGTTGTTTGGGATTTTTCAAAAGCACCCGGGGAAACTGTTCAACTTGATCGTTATAAATTTTGGGCTAACCCTGGGACTAAAGAGAGTCGAACTCGTTATTCTACCCAAACGATTGGTACAGCGTCCAGCCGTAGTTTAACCAAAGAGAAAGTATTAGTCACACTTCAAGAGTATACGGGGCCAGCTGATCCAAACGATCCAAACCAACCTTCGACATTTCAAATTCCGATGCAAACTATCTTAAAGGCACAGCGAATGTTGTACCAAGTTGGTGTGCAAGGATTTCACGAATCCATTGGTTCATTGAATTTGCTGGATGATTACCGGCGTTGGCGCGATCGAGTTTGGATTAATGAAGCCCTCAAGAGTCCTCATACCTACAATCCAGGTGGAGTGGCTGACCAAGCGGCTTATGGAGCGACATCATCTGCCAACGTAGAAGGTCGCTTTGACATCACCAATGACCTGATGACTATTGTTGAGGAGTTAAGATCTAACCCCCGGTTAGCACCTACTTATGAGGATGGCAATTATCGTTGCTTGGCTAGTCCTCGTTTTATGAAACACCTACGGTCTGACCCAGACTTTAGGGAAGTAGCCCGATACCCTGGTTTTGAAGGATTCCAGCCCTCACTTGGAATTTATGGTGGCCCTCAATATATGCAGAGTAATACCCCGATGGGAATGCCTGTTATGCCATCTGGTTTTGTTTATGAGGGTGTTCGCTTTTTTGAGTCAGCGAATATGCCGACAGAAATTGTCGATATCGCGTTTGGCTCGGATACGTGGACAAACCAAACGGCTGAAGCGCACCTGGGTATTTTCTGTTCTCCTCATAGTTTAGGAATTGCAATGGGGGGTAATGCGGCTCAAGTTCTGCTCAATAATAATGATGATTTTCAACGATTCATTATTGCTATTTGGTGTCTCTACGCTGGATTTGAGCCACTTAATTTAGAGTTTATTACCGTGGCACGAACATTCGCCAATTAGTTTGCGGGTTTTTACTTTTGTCGTTTCTGTTTAAAAGAGGTCTAAATGACGATCATCGCGCCGGGTAACATGATTAATTTCGGATCCCCTTTTGTTCGCCAGGGGGTTCAAGTTGGGCCACTCGAATACGTGAATATGGCGGGTTATGTGGATATTCCACCTACTAACATTGCAGGGCCTTTACCCTGGGTAGTGGAAAGTCCGATCAAAGATAGTGATCCGGTGTTAGGCATTAGCTTGCCTAACCCCCACCGTCTTTTAGCGGTAGGTTTGAAAGTGCCTGCTGTTAATCGAGCGGGACAGCCAGCTACATTGATTGGAACCAATACAGCAACATTTCGCAATGGGAATGCAACAGGAGATACAGGTGGTGCGATTGTCACGTTTTCTGGCACTAGCCAGGGAGCTATTGATGTTGTAGTGGCAACTCCTTTTCCTGCAGCGACCGCCGCCGCACCGCTTTATCAGTTTTATTCATCCGCTAATATTCGATCCAGCAATGGAACGATGCGCTTATTTGGATGGATCATGTATGCGATTTTGTTGCCGTTCCCTAACCCTGAGCAAATTGTTCAGGTGGAGCAACCTGTGTATAAACCGTGATAGGCCCCTGTGAATTATGAGAGCCATTTACAAGCCAACAGGCCAACATGTAAATATTACCAGGCAGCTTAAAGATGAAGGGGTGACGTATTTTATTGTCACTCCTTTAGAAGATGCACCCAATGGATACCGACCCACGTATCAGGCGACGGCGAATCAATTAATTATGGATGTTCCAAATGGACATCCTCAATCTGAAGGCCCCAAAACCGGTTTAGTTTTACCCTTCGCGCCGAACAGTTTGCCTGAACAACCCAATGTTCCTCGACTAGAAGAACCGCCATCCGGCATTGATCCAAGTCGATTGATTTGGATCAACGATCCAAATTTAACAGAAGATTTCATTGTTAAACGAATTGTTGGGTTGGGAGTAATTACAGCCCGTGGCATTTTAGATGCAAGAGCCGCACAACCAGATGGGGTGTTTAGTTCTATAGATGATATTCCATTACGAATTGATTCCCACAAACAATACTTTTCGTTAGTTCGTGTATTTCCTGATCAAGAGCAAGTGGTATGAAAACGTTATCTGGCGACCTCAACTTAAATCGTATTCCCCGGATGCGGTTAATGACGCGCCAGACCATGAGTGGATCTTCTCGGTTTCCCACAATGACTAGCCATCAATTAGCGGGTCAATTATTAGCCGAATCTCCGGTTGACTTTGCCTGGTACGAAAGCAAACCAAAAACAATTGGCAGACAGAATAGGCCGTATGGAGTGTTTTAATGAAAGATCCTAAACAATGGGTATTTGCCGGAGGTCGTAGCCAAGCTCAATCGAGTAGTTTGATGCCAGAAGGAATGTTCCCTAAAACACAAGACCTTTGGGCTGGGCCGCCAATTAATATTTCACCTCAGCAACTCCGCTATAACCAGGGGTATCAAACCAGTGAGTTATTTGAACGTTCCAATAAATCAACATTAGCCTTGAATCCGGCGGCTCCACTTGGCTATCAAACTATTCCGGCTTCTGTTTTAGAAGACCCGTGGGTAGATAATAGAGGTGCGCCTACAACTGTGGTAGAATCTCTAACCCAACGAATGCAAATGCCTTCTGATCGTTCTCAAGTTTTGCCCCCTGGGTCAAAGTCATCGATTATAGGCAAGTTAATAAAACGAACGAGTTTTCGTTCTACGCGTGAAACTAATCCTTCATCGCCGTCTGGTTCAAGGATGCCCAGTGATGGCCCTATGATAAATCCGGCTCGTCAGTCTAAAGCGACTGGAAAATATGCTGGTATGCTATTAGCGGCTGGCCAGGGGCTTGCAATAGCAGGCGGAGCATTTGATATTTATTCTTTAACAAAGAGTAATCAACAAGGAGAAGACGAAGCAAGAGATATTGCGCGACAGTTTGTTAAATCCGGCTTCACGGATTATGGATCGATTATGGCATTAGCCCAGTCTAATCCCGAACTTGAACGTAAGATTGGCAATATTGGCGCAAGCGACTACGCTAAGACTATTGCAGGGATTGGCTTGCAAGCGGTTGACTTTTTAACCGGGGGGCCATTAGGGTTAGTAACGGCTCCTATTGGTGCGGTGGCTCAAATTGATATGCAACGCGATAAAGCGGCTCGAAACCGAGCCTTCCGGGATGAATTCGAGAAAGCTTTAGCAGGGATTTAATATGACCATTCGATTTAGTAATCGTGAAATCCAAACCATGCGGCGGCAACTTACAATCCCGGTCGCTAATTTGTTTTTCGATTTATTTCCAAATTTGAATTTTGCAGCAGGGGTTCGATTTTCAATAGGTGCTGAAACGGCTAACGTTATTTTAGTGACGGTAAATGTAGATAATCAATTTGGAGGTGCGGCTGGAGGGCAGGTCGCCCTTGATTTTTACATTTCAAGTAATGCCGATGGATCTACAGTCGGCGCATTAGATACCGCAATTGCGGCTGGAACAGGGTCAATTGTGTTAGGAGGAACGGTATCACTTGGAACCTTAGTGACTAATTCAGCCGGAGTCGGAATTCTTTCGATGACAAATGCCACAGCGTTAAGTCGTTACTTGAACATAATTCTTCCCAGTGGACGAATTGTCCGCAGCCCTGTTATTACTTGGACTTGATTTTTAATGGTTGCTCTTAGTTCTCATGATTTTGCACGATGCCTGTTTAATACAGGCATGGCAGGACTGCATGGTATTCCATCTGGTGATTTACTGGCTTTAGTTAGAGCAACAAGAACAATCCAAAGCAATGAGATTAAATCTAGAATTGTGGCTCAACTCGATGCTTGCGATATTGCCTATAGAAATACAGATATGACTCGTGAGCCTAGCACCTATAAAGCGTTGACTACTGGTGACGTGAATCGGGCGGAAGTTAGATTTTCTTTGAAAGAAGCGGCAAATCAATGGTGGGAGTTTTATCTCCAACAATGTGATCGTCTTTGCAGTATGTTATGGGTGCCAAACTATTGGCGAGAAGAAGTTGCCCGGTATCGGTTTGAACGATTAGGGGCGGAGTTTATTATGGTCGAAAATAGGCAACTGTTTGGCGATTCAAGCTTGAATGACAAAATAAATTTACCGCTATTATTGGCGGGCGGGTCTGGGTTTTAACTTAGGAATTCAGGCAATTGATCAATTTGCATCGGGTTAAATGAATCTGGTTTGTTTCTAAATAAAGGATCATCTTTCGACATAACTCCCAAATACATTTTTCCGTCCAAATATTGAATAACGATCATGGCTTTTTCAATTTCAATTTTAAGTGCGTTCAATATTTTTTTGAAATCATCACGAATGAGCAATGCTGTCTCTCCTAAAGATTCTAATTTTTTTCTAGACAAACGTTCTGTACCGCAGGGTTCTGCATAATGGGCAACTAAGTTAGGAGCAAGTTCAGCTTCAAATAATTGAAAAGATCCAGATACATCCCAAGCTGTAGTTAGGATTAAGCCTAATAATAAATGACGTTCTTGTGCTGTAAAATTTTTTAGATCAGGTGTATAAAGCATCGTGAGATTATCCGAAAGAGATAAATCAAGAGCAAGATTCCATTTAGGTTTTGCCACTTCAACTGGGATCGATGAAGGGGATGTGCGTCAAGTCGAACAATCCTTTGTCACGATTAAAGACTATCACATTTTCATTATGATTGTGCTTCAGCTTAATCGCTGCGATGCCGCCTATGCTAAAACAGATATGACGGGAGAACCGGCTATTGATAAGCTGGTATATGTGGGTGACTTAAATCGGGCTAAAGCTGAATTTAGATTAAGTCAAGCGGCACGTGATTGGGAAGAAGTTTATTTGATGGAAGTTGATAAGTTAGCCCAAATTTTATGGGTACCCAATTATAGGCGACCAGAAGTAGAAACTCAACGGCGGCAACGGGCCGGTACTGTTTATGTGCAACCTATCCCTGGGCCTGCGGATACCGCTATTATTTCACAGCATGAAGCTTTAATTTTATTATCAGGAGGATCTGGATTTTGACAACTATTCTGAATACTCAACCTATTTTTACGGCGGATATCTCAAATGGATTTTTGAACATTCGCAATATTGTCAGTGTCCCCAACCCCGGCTCAGATGAGTTAGCGTTGCTGTATGAAGCTGGAGATTTTGGCGCTCAAGTTGAATCAATTCAAATTCATTACTTAAATTGGGGAGCAACCGAGCCTGCCAACGATTTATTTTTGTATAGTCAGCGGCGCAACTCAGCTGACAATACCGAGCGATATTGTATCGGTCAATTTGCAATAGCGGCTAATACTCAAACCGCATTATTACCGGCCCCCATCACAATCACACTCCCACCTATTTTGTTCGGAACGGACAAACGAGCCTTGAAACTTTCTCCTGGAGAACGATTATTTTGTGCGCTGAGACTTGCAAGCACAGCCGGATTTAATGTTATAGCCAGGGGCGGTCAGTATGGCTAATCGTTCCGATCAATGGGTGGGCAATAATTTTGAATTTAGTTTAACGCCTCGCTGCAACACTATCCCTTTTTGGACAAGTGTTCCTTTTGAAACTCAGCTTAGGCTTTTAGCTAATGATCCCTTAATTGTGACTCGCCCTGTCGTTACTCCTGAGATGAATCCTGAACTTTTTATTGAAGTTCAGAATCAACCGTATGTTTTAGATTCCATTTCAGTGAAATATGAAGGTTCACAAGGAAGTGTTAATACCTTATTTGTGTATGGATTGGTAGACGAAATTTATTATTGCATTGGGTCAATTCAGCTTCCAGCGCATGGTAATTCATTGCAACCACCTGCGGGGCCGATCTTTGGTCAGGGCAACCCCCTGGTTATGGTTAAGCCTCCAATTTTATTGGGGCAGCCTACGATAAAGCGGGCGTTGCGAATCAGTCCACTGGAAGCGATCTATGTGGGAGTAGCCCAAGAATTAAGCAATCCTATCGTTGTAATTGCGCGAGGAAGCCAGTATGATCGATTAGAAGATTTAGCTTTAGTTTTGGGCGAGTTTTTCTAATAGATTCATCAGATGAAAGAATTACCTAAGCTTAAAGATTGGTCTCAAGCCAATTATACCGTGGCTACGTTGCCTGAAAATCGGCAAGCTAGTCTACGAGTGGGGGCACGAGCCATTCCTCCAGAGCGGAGTTGCGACATTGGTTCCCAAAAAACTTTAGATGGACGGGGCCGCCGCCCAGGGTGGAAACCTAGTTACAATAAAATTCAAACTCGAAACTACCAAAGTCAATGGGAACGCCAGCAAAAATCATTTGACTTGCGGCCAACTTTTAGTGATCGAGGCATTATGATCTTTCAAAGTCAGCGGGGATCCCAATGCGAGAGCTATGTAGTACGCACTCCTGAATTTGATGGATCACGGCCTGAATGGTGGTTAGACTTCCCAACCAATTTATTTGAAATAATTAGTCCAGCTTTTTGGTCAGACTGGCCACCGACTTGGATTTATCCGCCTGCGGACGTTAACCCATTTATTAGTGGAGAGCCGATTGAATAAGTGGCGAATTATTTCTCAGCGTCTGGGTTTAATATTGAAATTCAAAGACCGAGTGAATCTGAATTTTCAGGCGATATCTTTGTAAATGGAACATTTGAGGGATCGTTCTCATCCACAGATGTTTCGCTTCAATTAACGGCGGATGGAACTTGGACTTTTGAATTTTATAATGTGGTAGTCGGAGACCCAATTGCTTTTATTCTTTTTGATTATGATACAGGTAATTTTATTGCGTCACTTACATCTGCTGAACTCACATTTGATTTAGCGCTCACGGTAGGATTTGATGGTGAATCTGATAAATCCTTAATTATTCGATACCCCCTGGCCGATTTTATTGTGCCAAATCCTGATGCTCAGCTACGGCGCTGGGTTTGTTCATTAGTGGCGATTGGTTGTGAAGGGCCAGAAGAAACTATCAACAGTTTACCTAGCCCTAAAATTATAGGAAATCTCACAAGCTGCGCAGAAGATGAATTTGTTGGCGATGACCAACTTGCGGCGGTCTGTAGTTCTAATGTTGTTGGAGAGTTTTATCGATTTGCGATCAATGATGTTGAAGGCAATTTAATCTACTCAAGAATCGAATGTTGCTGCCCAGAGGTTATTCCAGATGCCCCGATTTTAGTAGACTTTGTTTGCACCTGTCCAGATTGGGGCAAAGCCACAAGCTATAACCAAACTTTGTTTTCTCCGAGCGTTAGGCTGCGGCAATGGGTTAATTCTGGTGCAGGTGCGATCGCCGACTGCAAACACATCATGGCGGCTAAACGCATTATGGGAATTGACCAGCCTGTCTTTAGCGATCCGCCCGTGAGCGGTGGCGTGGGACGACCAATGCCAATGTAGCTAATCTAATGCTTTAAGTAACCCGTCTCCTAATGTGATTTGCTTATCTTGACGTTCTTTTGCTGCCCAGGCTCGATCAGCGGTATTTTCTCGCTGTCGTCGCTTACCCTCGGCTCTAGCATTATGCTTACGTTGCTGTTGAGCTAGAATAGCCGCTTCTAACGTTTTCCAGTATGGTGCATTATTTTGCTGCGCTAACCAACACAAATGAGCCGCCCTCGTTTGAGGACGGCCAGCCAGAGGGCGCAGGACATGATACCGATCATTAGTACTGGGCATAGATCATCTGCAACGGTAAATGCCCAGTATTGATCAAAGAAATTAGCGATTTCATGGCCGCTAACTTAGTGGTAACGGGCGGAAATGCGTCATGATTTAAGGCAATCAATAGTTGATTGCTATCCGCTAGCGGAAGATTAGCAATGGCCCGGTAGTCTGAGGCATCTAATAGGGGTAAGGTATTTTGAGTATTCACGGTATCCCCTCCAACTCTTCAAAACTATAGTATCAAATTCTAAAAGAATTGATCATTTAATTTTGATCTAAAGTGTTGGAGAGTTTCAAAAACTAAGAAAAACTAACTTAAATTTAGTTTCAAAGTTTTAGGTCATCATCAGCAAAGCGTTCTCTGATGGCGCTAGCGGATTCATTAATGCGGACGCATTGCCGAGTGAATAAATTCACAATCTCGCTACTGTTTTCATTTTTGATGTTATCTAGATCACTCCGATAATATCCAATCATGAACTCGTAGCCTTCAATTGAAAGCTCTGGCAAAATGAGTCCTCGGTAGATCCACTGATCATTATGTCCAATTTCTAGCAGACACTCATTAACGGATCTGACCGTTAATTTCGTATAGGGGTTAGGTTTCAATAAATCGATAAGATGGCCTTCTTGTTGAAGATCAAAAACAAGCCATCCCAAAAAACAAAGAGCCGCCGTCGCCATCGTTAATAGCCAATCTTTAACTGACATACCTTTAATGGTATTGATCACAGATAACGCAAAATCGCCCATTTTGCCCCCGACTAGCCTTAATTGATTAGACTCCTTTACTATACTGGAGAATACTGTGAGGATAAGGAAATGACCTATCGGCCTACACCAGGGCTTTACACTAAACCCGACCTTCGTAAAAGACTCAAGGAATCGATACAAAGATCAGGTAAAGGTGGTGCGCCAGGGCAGTGGAGCGCTAGAAAAGCGCAACTTTTGGTTAGACGCTATGAAGAAGCAGGCGGCGGATACCGAAAACAATAATTCCTAATTTTAAGAGCCAGGGTAATCGGCACCACAAGTGAAGGATTCTCTGAAGTACATTAGGGTATTTAAACAAAAAAGGAAGTTTTTTAGCGAGAAAACTTTTGTTCTGTCTAGTTACGGCTTTGTTCATCCAAATTGATCCACCGGCAACGCCATGAATTAACCAATGCCCAAAAACGGACAACGGTAATAGATCATACCTTAATATTTCTAATCCCCCGTAGCAGGTATGGTGAATATGGCGCGCTTTTATCAATGGGAATAAAGAACAGTTATAGTTGCGCGCATCATATTTAGGAAATTTTCGGTACATAAATTAATCCTCAAATTAATATCCATATTCTTTAAGCCATTGTTTAACATCCGGTTCATACCCTTTGGCGATTTTGGCGATATGTTCTGCCCTATTAGTACCATTAATAACCCGGCGTGCATTGTAATAATCAACCGTATCGCCTGCTATATATTGGTCTAGCGATAATCCGGTGAACCAACCTTCCATCATGCCTCGAATTAAAATTGTAATTGCAATGTCAGATTGCTCAACTAATTGCTGACAGAATTGTTCATTAGTTAAATTTATAAATCCTAATTTTTCTTTGGCTTTTTCGTAGTTATTTTGCCAGGTTAATTGAACTAACCCACGCCCTGGCCACCCGTCATAAGCCGTGCTTTCTCCACATCCTTCGCCTCGCCCGATTTCTTTAGTAGTAGAAAAACTAGCCGATTCATGTTGGGCTGTTGCCAGAATATAAGAAATTTGATAAGGATTGGTAACGCCTAAATTTAGTAGCCCGTGGAATGTAGCGGTGACTTCGTCATTAGGTGTTCCGTTGTGAATATCGAAAGTTACGTCTAAATTAGGTTTTACGTTATCGGGTTCTGTTTTATTGGGTTTAACGGTAAATGCAGTTGGATCAAGCATGGCCCAAAGTACATCCCGGCTTGGCATAACGCGCTGCCCATGTTGCTTTACTCTAAAATCAAGATGAGGGCCGGTGCCACGCCCTGTTGATCCCGTTGACGCAAATTTTTGTCCGTAGGTGTAAGAACCTGGGGTGCAGGTATCTAAGTGAAGAGCCTGGTGCAAAATTTCTTGAAATTCAAACTCGGCATACTTCCCAGAAATTGGATCTGATTTGCACACAACTGTAATATCGCTTATGGCATGGAGCGGTGTCCCAGTGGGTGTGGCGACATCAATAGCCGGGTGTTCTGTGCTGCATCCAGGACAAGGAGCCTCCCGTTTACCATATCCACTCGATACGGTAAAACCTGCGATTTTATCTCCAGGTTTTATAGGTTCAATTTTATGGGCGCTAACTGTAATCTGAGCCGGTTCCTCCGTCAATTCTTGATATTTGAATTCTTGACTATGCAATAAACGGTCTCCGATCGCGTTAACCTGCGGACTCAGCAAAATAACTAAAGGCAACACGCGAAATATGAGCCGAACTGAAATTTGATCCCAGATGTCGCCGATGTCAATCGTATGTTGATGATTAGAAATCATAACTACTCCCCTTTAACCGCATCCGCAATAGGAGTTAAATCAATGATGGCTACAAATGGGATTCTAAAAATGAGCCAACCTGGTGCGCATAGATCTAAAACGACCAAGAGGATTAAAACTTTAGTGAAGGTAGAAAAGCGGTTAAGAAACCGCTTTGTGCGAATTGCCAAAAATAAGAGTTGAAGTTTCATAGTCAAATTTTTCTTTGTTCAGCTGCGCCAAGTCCAGGTTTATCTCCAGTGGCATTCGATAAAATAGAAGACGCTTGTTGTTCCGCTCTAATTAAATTGGCTTTACGCTGCGCATATTGAACAGTTAGAGCAGGCATTTCAACATCTACAATCTCTTCAAGGCCATCGATAACCACCATAATAAGCTCATCTAAAAAAGCTAATAGGATGGCACAAAAAAATGAAAAAGCATGGGCCGTTTGTTCGGTATTGGGTATTCCAGGGACTACCCAAATTAACCGACCAAAATTGTAAGCATCAATAGAACTTACATTCGTGATGACATCAATGACGGTTAGTGAAAAAACGGTGGTAATTCGCGCCGTCCATTTAATCCATTCGTCTAACGTAACAGTTTGATCGAAATTTCGATCTAACACAAAAAAATGCGTGAAACGCGTTCCGAAGAGAGCTTCAGATATAATCCATTGGCTTACTGCAATAGCAGCAGCCATTGCGATTGCAAACCCGGAACTACCGGATAGTTCACGAATAGCCGCATAACTAACCCAGGCGTCGAAAAAAATCAAGCCTAAGGCAATTTTACGGCCCCACTTAAACATTCTTTTTTTCCTGATTGCGCCTTGATAGGTCATTTTCGGATTACTTAAATTCTGCATCTTTTTTAATTCTCTCTAGTAGTTGTTTACCAGCTTGATAATTTCGATTCTCGTAACCCAAAACTTTTTTGATGATGACACTATCCGGTGTGCCTTCTTTCAGTGCTGCTATAACTTGTTCTGTTTGCTCTGGTTTCGCCATAACTTCCATTTTTGAAGAATAAATCACCGTATGATTTATCATCGGAAACCAACTCCCTAATGCGCTATGGTACGCAATTGTTTTCTTGGGACTTTCTGAGATTTGAAATAACTCCGGATCTACATCCGGTAAATTGGTATACGACTTAGCCAACGCATCTAAACTTAAATGGCTATCTTCTCGTTGAATAACGAGTAGTGCAAATAAAGATCGAATGCCGCCGCTAATTCCAATATCTCCGAGTTGACCGTTTTGAGTGATTACCCAAAGCAATCGGCCAAACGTGACGCCACACGCAAGCTCTTGGGCAATGACTGATTTCAAAAAGTTCTTAGTGAATAGCGGCCAGACACTAGATACCATAAATAGTTCATCGATAATCAGCAGCTTTTTGGGAGCTTCTGACTTTTTGTAATTGTCAATAAACGTTTTGACATCATTTTGAAGTCCTTGATAAGAAACAGAGCGTTCTTCGTCGGTTGAATTACTGAGATCAAACGATAGGACTTGATCACAATCTGACCAGTAATGGGATTCGTGAGGCGTAGGTTTGGGCTGAATTAACCAAACTTGGTACCCTTTTTCCTTAAGTCCTCGGTATGCGCATTGAACTACTATTCCTTTACCGACCCGATCTGGGCCAACAATAAAAGTAGGTCGTTCATGATTGATTAAAACCTGAGCCAGATCTAACGGCTTTTTTTTAACTTCAGAGGGCGGCTCCCAAACATTAGACGGTTCTAACTGAATTTCTTGTAACTGTGATTTACTATTAAACTCTGGCAAATTTGGCGCTGGTTCAGACACAAACGCCACAGGCATCCCAGACACAGAAGGCACAGACAACCCCGGCGCAGGAGCCGCAGGAGCCGCAGGAGCCGCAGGAGCCGCAGGAGCCGCAGGCGCTGGAGCCATTAAATTCAATGGAACCGTTTGACGGTTAGGGGTATAACTGGGGGTTTCGGATAGCTCTGGCGCACGTGACATTTGAATGGTTTGAGGTTCGACCGTTATCTCTTGAACATTTGTAGGCCGAGGGATTGGAATAACAAAGTCTGAATTTTCAACTGGAGACGGAGGTAGATAGTTAAACGCATCAATATTGATAGTGGGTTCGCTAGTATCATTTTTAATAGCCGCCGCTATCGCACTAACGGCGGCAATAATGATGGCTACCGTTCCCCAATCATCATTATTGGCGGGAGAATGCTGAGTGGTTCCATTTAAATTCTCGTCTAATATCTCCCTTAAATCCGGGTTTCCTGGCACATCTTGAACGGATGGAACTCCTGGAACTCCTTGGAACTCAAGGGTTTCAGAAGTTCCATCCTCTGGAACGGATTTGGAACTCGTTCCACTTTCAGTAACCTGAGTTCCAACCGTAGAACGACATAATCCAGCGGCTTCAAGCTCTCGGTAAGCCGTTGTCGTATCCCAATTTCCAGGTATCCCATAAGACATTCCATCTGGGTTAATCCACTTAATCCACCCATTTTGAGAATCATGTGGAATAACTTGCCAGCAGGCATACTCACTAGCTAATCCGATAGAGGGGCAGGTCAAAATAGTGATAACACTGATCACCGCAAATTTATTCATGGCATCCTCTACCAGATTTTCCCGATTAAAAGCCCAACCACAAATGCCATTAATAGAGGAACCGAAATTTCAAACGTGGTGTCGCGACTTAGATTAAATAAGCCAATTTGGGTATCTGGCTTAACATCGATTAGAGCTATCGAAGAGTTCATGTTCCGCCTCAATCAAAACAACCGTGCCCTTCATCCGGGCAACAATCACAGCGCCAATCATTTGGCGCATACTCTGCCAACACACACCCGTCAGGACAGCCTGGTTCAGGATTAGTAGCTGCGCAACTCTGAGAATTTACAGATAAAAAAGACAAAACTAAAGTCAAAATAATTACCATGATTACTGTCCTCCTCGGAGTTGATCCATTTTGGCTTTGGCGCTCAATGTTTCTTGAAGCTTTTCCAATTGAAGCGTTTCGATGATTTCACTTTGAGTTTTTACGCTCTGAATCGTTTCTTGCAATTCGTCTAAACCTTCTTTAGCGGCTCTAGCGGCTGCTGCTGTTTCCAGATATTGGTCACGATTAACAAGAGCTAAGTTCTGAACTTCGCTTTTTAAGGTGTACGCCATATTTTTCAATTGATTAAGCGCTTCAATCTGCCGGGTTGAATCTGTCATTCCTAACCGTTGCGCCAAATTGAAGACCCCTGGAGCCAATGTAATCGGCTGAGCATTGGGCCGCTCATCAATGATTGTGACTTCAGGCTGGACATCTAGCTTGAAATGGTCTTTCAACCGCTGTACAGCATCTTCGTCCAATCCGTTACGAGTGTCGATATTTTGAGCTTTACACCAGTTCCAAACTGTTGTCCTGGCTAAGTTGTAGCGGTTTGCAAATTTAGAAAGACTAATGTGCATAAGTTCGTAGATACAACGTAGATGATTCACTATTCCAGAATGGTTTCTTGAACAAGTTGAAACGGACGGAACAGGTTTGGAATGGTTTTGGAATAGATCGGAACAATTTCTAAACGGGCTAAGAACATTGGTGTATAAGGGTTTCGATTAAATTAGAACAAAAAACTGTCCCAAATGTTGTCCCAAACCGTTCCATTTTTGTTCCATTTTTGTTCCAACCTAATTCCGGCGCTGTTCACAGGCCGTTCCAACCTGTTTCATATCCTGATACTAACGGCTAATTCAAATTTGTGCAACCCCTAGGGATTACTTTTTGACTCCCTAGGGATTTTTTGTCTAGTTTCCGGTAAGCTAGATCTATTGTTTTTGAGGGACAACTATGCCGGATGATCGGACTCCTATGCCGAAAAGGACAGTCGCTCTGGGGGCCCCGGTGTGGGAAGCCATAAGCGAATTGGCGGAGTTAACGGGTGAGAGTGAAGGGGAAATTATTAGACGGTTAGTGAATTCTGGGCTTTTAGTTGAGCAGGAGCGACGCGCCAAGAGCTTAGAGTATGAGAACAAGTTACATATCAACACCCGTCTAAAAGCCAAACGAGCCGGAGCTTTGCAGGCCATTGAAAATTTAGAGCAGATTATAGGATCTGATGGCGTTTTAGATATTATGAAATTACGGGAATGGTTAAGTAAGGGATGACTCAGCTATGCACTTGACTCAGAGATTGCTTAAACAATGGACAAAAGAAGATTGGGATTATCTAGATCCCAGAGACAATGAAAGACCTAAGTCAGAGCGTGGTCGCTACCATAAAGCCAGTATTCGAGCCTCATTAACACCTGCCCAAAAAGCTGTCGCTAATCGACGCAAACGAGAAGCTGGCGGTGTAGGCTCTAGAGTTCGATATGCTGGTGCAGAACTTGAAAAATTTAGGAGATTGAAATGACTAACAATATAGTAATTTTCACCTCAATTTTAATGCTGAGCAGTGTAATTACGGTCTTGGTTACAGATCTAATTCACGTCGAACGCGCTGCTTTGATTTTGTCTGTGTTGTCGTGCGCCATCATGACTGGGACAATACTTTGGGATTTTTATAATCTTTTCCGATATCCCAAATAAAAAAAGCCCCCAACCGGGGGCTTTATTATTTCAAAATATTTAACTATTGAATTGTTCATCTTTTTGCTCGTCGATAATAGCCAGGATTTTAGAAGTCATATCACTAGGCTTATCTGCAACTAACGGCTCATGGCCTAACAAAATTACGCGCCAACCTGAACATTGCCATTTGCGCGTATTGTAAAATTGCTGTCCTCTTTTTAGACAAATTTCCCAATTTTCAATCAGTTCGTAGAGCACATCAAATCCATCAGTAATGGCAAGTTTGAATAAATCAAACTCAATTTGATGCGCCGTAACCGTAACAATGGGTGGAATCTTATCTTGTGCATTTCTGGCTGTTTCAACGTCGGCCCAATATTTTTCTTTTTCAATTTGAGTATGGGGCCTTGTCAATAGCAGTAAATATTGCTCGATCCTAATATATAAGACACCGTACCGATTGAAGGGTTCAAGCTTAAACCGATCTTGTTGCTTCAGTTCTAGCAGTGTGCCAACGAGCGCATACCATCCATCAATTCGAGATTCTAGTTTTTCTAAATCTTCGTCAGTTGTTTGGGGAAACACAGCTAATGGATCGATATCGGACAAAAGCGTATTGGATTGAGTTCTAGTCGCAATATTTTCTAGCATAGTTAGTTAGACCAAAAACAAAAGGGCTTATACTTTAAGCCCCATAGACAGATTAAACTGCATCGTTACTGTGATCGTCAATTAAGTCAGAGGAGTGAGCAATAACCCAAGCTGGCCCTTTCCGACTTAAGTCTTAACCGCCGTCACTTGGATTTTCATTCCCACCGCCGCTTAACCCGCCAGCTTCGGAGTGAACGATAACTTCTCCAGGGTTGCCCTTAGCTGTATCAAACAAAGACGCCCAAACGCGACTACCGCCGCCACTACCACTGTCAATACAAGCTCCACCCTCAATTACAGTGCCCATGTGTACAGCTCCTCCTTGTTTTAAGAAAATAGATTGAATTTTCATCGTTTGTTTTCCTAATGGTAAGCATTGCCAATGAATAGGCTCAACGGTAAGCAAGTACATCACGCGACCATATTGAAAATGGTAAATCTTCTTAATCTTTCCCAATTCAAAGTCATTGAGTATTTCAGGCGTTAGCTGATACAGTATGTAATCGGATTCCGCCAATATCAAATACATAACGTTTTTCCCATTGAAAGTGTATAAATCAAACTAAACTCTGGGCGTATGCTAACCAACACGAGTTAGTAAGCTCCAGCTAAATCCGATGGATTTTAACTCTTCAAAATTTATTTGAACCCCAAATGGAAAAGGACGGCGGAGGGTTAAAACTAAAGCTTGTCGCATTAGTTCTTGTTGAAAAGGCAAAGGTCTTAGATTGATTTCAACCTCTATTTGAAGCAAAATGCTCATGGCTTCTGCTATTGTTTCATTCACGACTACGCTAATAATTTCGTCTTTATAAGAAGCTACTAGATTTTTAGCATAGTCAAGTGTGACCTTTTCAAATTAGAATAAGCCAGAGTTAGTTAAGATAGGTAAGTCTAATAAAGCCAATTTCAAGCGTTTATTCCTTTAATGATCAACATAATAAAGAGCCACCATCAATTGAGTCAATAAGACTTCAGCCATCTCAATTGAATAATGCTGAGTTGTCACGATGACTCCTAAATTAGAATGGGCAACGTAACTTAAGACAATCTTGTCTGGCATATTTTCATAGCACTTAAAACCGCTTGAATCAGACTCATAAATTTCTAAAATTCGATTAGAAAAAACGCCTAAGTCACTTAACCCATTCACAACAAAATTCCAAACTTCAATAGAAAGCTCTGGGTACTGCTCAGACAAATTTTGAATTAAATGATCCGCAGAAATATGGTTCTTGGATAATTTAATTGCAGCTTTTATAGCTTCGATTAATGTCATAGTCTAAATCCTTTTGTAAAGTTTTGCGTCCACAGTATCCAAGATATGCTGATCATCTAATCGAATAAATTCTGGATTCCAGTTAAAATCAGCGTTAAGGTTATTAGTTTTATATACTAACACCCACTGACTTAATTCAGTGACGTACATCCAGTGGCACCGCCAAATATTCAAAATAAAATAGTTTCCGATAGGAAAACTAAACTTCATCTTTTCTTCTTGGGTTAATGCAGCAAACAAGGCATCTTCATCTACCTGCATAATACTTAGATCAATATCTGACACAGCGGTGTACTCAGAATTAAACTCTTCACCGCGATTGATTCGTTCTAATACTTCAGTTGCATGAGACATGACAAGTTTCCTTTTTTACAATATCGAAACACTAAATCTTATTTACAACAGACAAAGTCCCTTATTTAGGGTTTTATTCAAAATGCAAAACTCGTGTAGTTGCCACTTTCAAGCGCATCAGCATATTGATTCAAAGCTGCTTTTCTTAAATGTGCTAAAGCGCGATTTTCTGCTTTAGTAATAATATTGTTGTAAATTTGCAATGCTGATTCTGCCTCTTTGATTTGTTGCTCCCAAAACTCAACGTCGTCGTCAATCTCCATTGACCGACTAATAATAATCTCTAACCGATACGCTTCTATCAATGCTTTAATCGCTGCCCTAAAATCATTAAATTCACCATTTTCAAACTGATTTGAAATGTGTGTAATTTTTTGTCCTAATCGAACTATTTGATCATTCATAATTGAATCTTCTATTTCAAATTTTGGATAATAGACTCAGTGTTAGCGATCAGCCACTGTCTAAGCGTATCTAAATCAACATTGTTAACCCTAACTCGGTAAGTTGTCCCATTGTTCGTGTAGTTGGGTTTTTGAAAAAGATGCAGAACGGCTGACCATTGGTCTAATCTGATATCATACTCAATGCTTAACGTAGACCAATAACTTCCCTCCCAAATCACTTTTTTCTTGACTTCTTCCTCGTAAATAAAAGTTGTACAAGTTGCACGGGGGCTACCTAAAAATTCAGATAATCGTTTTAAGCTAAAATCAATCTCAGTTCCTTCAAGCTTGCAAAGCTGTAAAATAGTACTCATGGTTTAAGTTATGACCAAATACGCTGGGGCAATAATAAAAGCCTATTATTTTGAAGATAAAGTAACAGGAAAGCGACGGAATACGGCTGTGTTTGCCCGTTCCGCTGAAAGCGCTAAAGCTAAGTTAGTAAGGCCACCAGCAGATAGAGCTAAAGTTTACGCCGTTCGCGAGGTTAAACCTGGTGAGGCCAAAGGAGGCCGATGGTCACGATTAAGAGCCGATGGCAAATCTCCAGAACAATCTAGAATTGGAAAGGGCCAAGGATTTGGCCCACCGAGAATTTAGTTCTCAACTCCAGTATACCAAAAATTGATCAAAGTATTAAAGGTCTAATCGGTAATTGATAATAGCGGTGAAGCCGTAGCCTGCGCCGAGTCCAACTTCTAGGGTTGACGTGGGGTCAATTTGCAAGCGTATGCCAGTCCGCCCCGTTACGATGAATCGAATGGCTTTATCTTGTTCGATTCTGGCTCCTGGCGCAATCCCGATCAGCCAGACTACGTTGTCATTGAGCGGTAAGATAACTTGCGTTGGTAGCGTTAAATCAATCAAACCTTGGGGATCCCAGTATCCATTACTGAGATCTTGGTTTGCATCTCGGTAAAAAATTTGGCTGCCCAAGGATACTCCGGGTGCCACATCTTGGAAATAGCCCGCACTGGCTTGAATAATTTGATTGCCATCACTCAACCAGAATTGGGTAATCGTCGTGGTAATCTGGTGCACGTCATCTAACGAATGAATGATGGATAGACCGGCTTCCGTCTGTCTCACATCGGCATCGAGCACAATTGCGCCCGTAGTAAGCTGCGCTGAACCCAGGGTTAGGGTAAGCTCTGTTTCTCCCAATAGCGCGTTGAGTTGAACTTCTCCGCCCAGATCACCGCTATCTGTCCCGGCCAACACGATTAAGGTAATGGTTTCGGATAAGGGGTACTCAGCACCAATGCGCCACGTTTCAACCCACGCTTCAGGTAAATTACCATCCGGATCCGTAGCATAAATAGCTCCGCCTCGGATAATGAGAACTAAATCTTCGGCCTCTGTCGTATATTCAGTTTCTACTAAAATGCGGCTTTCTTCGCTAGGTCGCCAAAATTGAGTTTGAACCGTACTATTAATTTCATCGGCTTGTGCCGTGTTTACATTCAATACTGAACTAACCATTAATCCAATCAATACTTTAAGATGCTTTTTCATTATCGAGTCCCCCATTTATTATTTGATAGTGATAATAAAGCTTTTACTCGAATAGGAATTAACAAGACCAACGATACGAAGGCAAAAGCCGGATAGTAAAAATAATCTTTTTTATTATTCAAACCATCAAAGATTAAACCGAAAAGACTACGTAACCAGGCCATAACAATAACGATAAACGCATAATCAATTAAAATAAAAATATTTTGAGTTGATCTAATCAGCAGCCATATAACATTGAGCATCAACATTAAGGGCAAAACAACGGCTACCATGACTTCCCAATACGTGTAGAAAGTCAAAGTTTTATAGTGCAACATTATCCAAGCTTCTCTGAAAAATGATTTTGTCCAGCGAAGTTGTTGCTTAAAATAATGCCTAAAGGTATTAGGACAATCGGTAAAGCAAATGGCTTCTGGCGCATATTGTGTTTTGAATCCAGATCGAATAACTAAATTAGTTAAATGTCGATCATCTCCAAATGTACATTTGATTCCCTTCCAGGTTTGATTCACATACTCTTTTTTCAATCGGCTAAATAACCATCCCTGGTAAGCGGTAAGCGGCCCTGAGCAACATAACACTTGCCCATGTAAAGCTTGCGCAGCCCGCTCCTGGTTGAAAGCTAAAAAGTACCGTAATGAGATCATTCGTTGCAGCAAATTTTTTTTGTGGATAATTGACACATTACCAGTGACAGCGCCTACTTTACTATTACTTTCTAATCGAGCGATTAAGGATACGATGGCTCGATTATGTAAAACGGTGTCTGAATCCACTGTAACTAGATAATCTGGAATACGTCCCAACGTTTGAAGATAATGGTTCCAAGCGTTAACTTGGGTTTCTCGTTTGCCCAAGTTAATCCCATTACACCAAAATAGTAATCGGGATTCATCCTTAAATTTAGCGATCAAGTCTGGATTAATGGATTCATCATCTTCTGCATAAATGATATGGCCATCAATAGATTCAATGGCGACTAAACAAGACAAAATAGTGTTAACGCTGTTGATATAACTTTCCTTAAATGAAGGAATAACGACTAATACAGTTTGATTATTCCAGCGAAATAGCGGGGCTGGTTTTGTCAAATAAAAAAAACTATAAATAGTTTGGGCAATTAAATGCAAGCCATTTATAGTCATATAGGCAATTACGAGGCTCGAATTAAAATCGAAATCATTGCTCATAATTGGCGCAGTTTCCTTCTCGTAGCAATTCTACAGCATTCATTCCTTGTTCAGCCAAACGTGCCCGTTGATTTCTATTTTCAATGAACGGCTCTAACCGTTGCTCGAAATAAATGCGGCCTGCATTGCTACTCATTAAATTCTGATTTCGTCTGGATATGACAAATAAGATATGGGAACGAATTAGCGGTATCCGCCATCGTTGCCTAATCCGCTGCCCCAGTTCTTGATTAACCGCTTTTACGCAGGGGTCAGTTGCCTCCACAGGTAGAGCCAAACCAAACCCAACCACCAGTACCATAAGTGAACTGTAAATCCCAAACTTAGTCACAGGTCTCTCCCTTAAAATTGAATGGGCTTAGAATTAAAAGAACCCCAAAAGAATTATACCTTAAGTCCTCAGACAGATTGATTCTAGTCTGAGGACTCAGATCTTTAAGCCGTAAGTCATCAAAGGTAGTGCCGAATAACCTCGCATTCGATGGGGCCATCTTCCGGATGTTTCACAATCAAGGTGATTCCATATTCGTCACTATTTAGAATAACGGGAAATGCAATCTTAGAATGTGTAAATGCGGCTTCAATTATTTCTTTTTTGATAAGTTCCAAAAACCGATTCATTCGATTTTGCTGCGCAATCAATTGATCTTCCAATTTTTGTGCTTCAAAATTAGCTTCTGAGTACGTCTTAAATAAAAGATCCAGCGCCTTGTTGCTATTAATGTTCATGTTTTTTATCGATACAGTACTGATTGTAAGCGCGAATAATATCTGAGTTTTCAGTTAAATTACCCAGTGATGTACACGGCCAGAACCATAAGCGGAAATGAAATTGAGATTCTGGTAATAACTCAGCCGCTTGATCGGAGACGAGGTAAAAAGCGTAAATGTCCTTCGGAGGACTACTGTGGACAATTTGGTAAAGCTTGATAATGTCTGGAAAATTATTTCCACGCGTCATCAATGAATTGACGAGAGTGGTAGCCTCAGCATAAATATTTTGAACTACCCAATCGTCTAACGATAAAGAATTTTGACTAACCATATTTTTTTCATTCTCCTAACACAATTTTATCGTCATAATATTTTCGTGGATAACTAATGCCATACGGATCTAATTTATTAATTCTACCCCCAAACGATGAAAGTGTTAAATCAAATCCAGTCGTGATTGCACCATAATTTTGGGCTGCAAAATAAGTACTACCTGAGCCAATAAACGGATCAATGACATGACCTTCGGGCGGACAAATATGTTGCAAAATGTCGCTGACTAAGGGGATAGGGTAAGGTGCAATATGATATGAATTCCCCGTTGTAGGAAATTGCATAATACTGCTATTCCAAGGTTTGTAGTATAGCGGCTTAAGCCGTTTATCCCAACTTAGGTCTTGATAAACAAAAAAGAGAATAGGCTCACTATCTCTGGGGCCGAGTTTTGTTCTTCGGTAGGATGAGCCTTTATCCCAAGTTTGTTGACCCAAAAAATGAAGATTAGGGATTTGCTGTAATGCTGCGACTAATCGACCTGGGATATTGAGACTAGCGCCTTCAGCGTAGCCTTCTTGCAAAGGCCGACGATGACTCCATTCAGTAGATTTGTTTCGTTGACCTTCCCCTCTAACAGGGGAGAGCGCATTTTGAGTGTCCGCAATATTGATAGCCAGGACTGCGCGATTTTTTAAGTAAGGCATGAGATTTGAAAATACCCGTCTCAAATTAAATAGGTAAACGGATACCGTCTTTTCATGCCCTAATTGATCGGGATGTCCATAATCTACCATCTGAAAATAAGGAGGGCTGGTCACAAGACAATCAAACGTATTAGGTTCTAACATCTTGGGCGGGAGTAAAGAATCCCACTCGTAGATCACACTTTTTTGCTCAGGCATAATTTAAGATTAGCAACTCAGTTTGTTGAACTCGCTTATTGGCCATTGAATTAATAGATCGTCTCATGTTGATCTCAATTAAATTAAAATCAGAATAAAGGTTGCGGATGAATCCACAATCTGAATTAGACACCATGACAGTCCCCCCTAATTCTGTCAAACTTCTGGCAATCTGGGCTAGCTTTATCTGATCGTTCATGTCAAATCCTTTACGGGTATAACTTGTAAAATTGGCGGTTGCACCAATCGGATGATACGGCGGATCAAAATAAAAAAAGGATTGGTTAAATTGAATTGGAAAATTTAGAATTTTTTTGAACAGCACGTCGTAACTTTCAGAAAAAATTATTGTACCAGACAACGCTTCGGACGCATTCAAGATAGTGGGTTCGTCGCAAATTAGCGGATTGACATAACGCCCAATAGGAACGTTAAATCCACCCTTTGAATTTTCACGGTATAATCCGTTGTAACACGTTTTATTCAAATAGATAAACCGTGCAGCCAAGCCAATGGTATCGCAATCCCGTTCTAACTTTCGCCGGTAATTAATTGATCTGACGGTGTAGTATTGATTTGCGCTGTGGTTAATTTCGTACTTTTTTAATCGATCAATGACGGCATAAGGGTTCGATTTGACAACTTTGAAAGCATTGACTAATTGGTTATTCACATCGCTTAACTCAGCGAACATGATTCTATCTTGTAGATGGAAATAAACAGAGCCGCTTCCTAAGAAGGGTTCATAATAATATTTAATGCGCTCTGGAAAGTAAGGATTGTATTGAGAAAGTAGTCGAGTTTTGCCGCCTGCCCATTTTAGAAAAGGTTTCATTTAATTACCACGCAATAATAGCATTCCACTTGACTCTAAAAATTTTTGAACTTCAGGTGGATTAAAGAATTGATTTAGATTTCCCAAGGTACAAATTCGTTTGTGTCGAGGAAAATAAAAACTGATTTCTTCCCAATTGTGAGATGAAGCTTCTTTATCAAAGTCAATATCTAAAATCCAATAAGCTAAAGCCTGTTGTAATTTATCCGCCGTCATTGGCTGTCCTTTAAGGGTGGTGTAAAACATCCAGATTGAATTGTCAGAGGATAATTGCACATCGGCTCCACCCACTAAAAAGCCTAACTTAGGTGACACATTACAGCAGGGGTAACCTTTTATTAAAGGAACTTTGATAGTTTCAATCAATCCATAGACATCTTCTAACAATTCTTTGTTAAGCCCTGAAAAATTAAGGGCTTTAAGGGTCTTAGTTTTAGGGCTAATCTGCAGACTGAATGTTTGCCCTTTACGCCGCGCCTCTTCAGCAATGGCAGCACAAATCCCAAAGACCGTCGCGTGAAGATTATCATCTTCGCACTGCATTAATGATTGCGGTAATAACGATTCAAAGTCTTTAACGTATGAAGCAATTGATGTATAAAACGACGTTTTATGGAACTTATAAATGTAGGCATAAATAATAGCTTTGCCTGCCATTGGGTAATTAAAACCTTCAGAATAATGGCGCAGTCTAACGTGAGCTTTAGTCGCATTGTTGTTGATAGCCGTAACAGCAGACTTAATTTTTTGGTAATCAAATAAACGTTGAAATTTTTGCCAAGTTTCCGTATTGTAATGTTGGTGAAAGGTTAATGACATAACCGTTAAATCCATTTTTGTTTAGTATAACAGGTTTTGATCAATGAATGTTCTTATTATCGATGTGCAATGGAACCAGGGGTATAACGGAGGCTACACGTCAATGCAAGAGTTGATTTTAGCGTGGCCGTCTGACCATTCGCTTAAGGTACTAGGTAAATATTTTGCTCCGGCAGAAGCCGGTATCAATGGGGCTGCGCTTAATCAGTTTGAAACTCGTGAAGCCTTGATGACTTGGATCACTGAATTGGGTTGGATTCCAGATATAATTTGGTTAAACTGTTTGCAAGAACTGAGGCTAGGCGACGAACTCAGTCAACAGATTATCCCTGAACGCAAGATTAAATTAGCCGCTAATATTCGAGTATTGCGATCCGCTTTAAGCAATGACGAATTAAATCGATTGATTCGAGTAGACCAGTTGATTTGCGCATCGGCGTATGGCGCGCAAGTTTGGGTAGACACCTACGGGTTTGATGTCGCCATTATTCCTAATTCAGTTAATTGCGAAAAATTTGCACCCCAACCGAAGGTTATCACGGATGCAATACGAGCTTCATTAGGGCTAAACCAAGGGGAAGATCGATTGCTGCTCTACCTGGGGCGTTGCGTTGAGTGTAAAGGCATTAATGATTTGCCTTATATCCTAGATGCGTCTCAAGCCATTAGACCTGATCTAAATTACCATCTTGCCATAGTAGGCCGAGATAAAACATTGCCCCAGTCATTCAAAACATTACTGCATAACCGGGGTCGTCACAATATTTCAATCCATAATTTTACGGATAATCCTGTCCCTTGGCTGGCCGCTGCGGATGTGCTGCTAGTTCCCTCCCGATGGGATGAATTATTCGGTAAGGTGATTGTCGAAGCTTTGGCAACGGGCTGCCCGGTACTAGCCAGTAACCGAGGAGGAATTCCTGAAATTTTAACGGGTCGCTTATCTAATTTCTTAATGAATGCACCTTGCCAACCTAAACAATGGGGAACGGCTATTGCTGAGCTAGAAACCGTACCGGCTAATTTCAAAAAGGAAATCAGACAATATGCTCAGCAATTTTCGGCTTCCACATTAGCTCAAGCTTACGTTCAATTATTCAATACATTGCTTCAATAATAGGAGACATTTTTAGAGTTTCTACAAATAGATAAACAATTTCGTAATCGTTGTAAATTTTACCTACGACGCGATATCGAACTTTATCTGAGGATAATAACTCAAACTCATCTCTAAGATTAGGCGATGTTGTGTTAAATGTCATGCCTTCTCTGATTACTTGAAGTTGGTTGATCTCTATCAAAGGTAAAAAATCTGAATAAGGATCTGCATATATATCGTCTTTTGGGATAATTTTTATGACTATCATGGCTTAACTCAAGCTGTCAACATAAACGTAAATGGAGTTGAACTCCGGTTTAATTTCAACATCAATAATTCGCCAGCGCTGGGTATCAGAACTAATGATCGAGAAAGTATCCCCAATCGCAGGTTTATTAGTTTTGAAAATTTTACCATTGCGCTCGACATTAAGTATCAAAGTTGCCAGTAGGGGAGTTTTACCATTAAAGATTAACATAACTCACTCACCTCCTAAATTAGATTGTGTTGATTTTGACTCCAATCGTTTAACATAAACCATTAAATTACATTTGCCTTGTAACGATTGTTCTACTTTATAATAAACTTCTTCTTTTGCTGTAGCTAAAGAAAAGATATCCCCAGCTTTAGGGTACTCGGTTCTTATATCTTTCCCGTTTCGATAAACGACTAATGTGGCAGACTCTAGGATAGGAACCAAATTATCTGATTTGAATAATATCATTACTCCCCTTTGTTAAGTTGAATCAATTCTCCCCAATCCGGAGTTGGTTTACGATTGACATCTGGTGGAAAGCCATAGCGTTGTTTGAATGCATTGTAAGCAAACCCCCGTTTTGCGGCTTTCCGCGCCGTTAACCATTTGCCTGCTAATTCAAATATTTCCCACGGTGGATCAAGCCTAGCGTGGATTAAAGCAAACATCAAAGATGTCGGATTTTTATTGTGCTCTACGATATGAATAATCTGTTTATTGACAAAGCTCAACCAATAGCTGGATTCATCAAGCTCTAAAATTTTGTTAAATTTGGCAGATGTAACACCAATCTTCTTTAACTCAATTGGGATTTTATTTTTAGTTCGTTTCTGTTTTTGCTCCTCCCGCCGTTTAATATCATTTAATTCACCGTCGAGAGTCCATTTTCTAGGAGCTAATGGATGGCCGTGGCGAATAAAATTATCAACATGGTCTAAAATCAAACCTGTTTTTCCTGGCACATATCGGGTTACTCGCCCAATTTGCTGCAAATAAATTCGCAGCGAATTCGTGGGTCTGGCTAATTGAAGGCAAGACACAAAAGGTAAGTCTACGCCCTCATTGAAAATGTCAACTGTAATTAAAGCCAGCAGCTTACCTGCTAGATATTGATCTAACATTTGTTTATTGTGACTATGAGAATGGGAAGATGTATAAGCACCTGCCGGGATTCCGGCCTCACAATAATCAATAACTAATTGATCCGCATGAAAAGTATCAATCGCAAAAACTAACGTGGGTTGACCTGCAGCATAGTCATTGTAGGATGCGATTAAAGCTGGTGAATAATCGCTGGGATGAATCTTTTTAGAAATTTGCCCCAGTTGAAATTCTCCATTACTTCCAGGAGCGCCCAAGGCTTTAATAATCGGATCAAATCGCTTGTAATCAATAGGCGCTAAATATCCGTGATTGATTAATTCTAGGATAGAAGGCCCACTCACTAAATAGTCATAAGCACACCGAAGGCCAGCCCCGCCCAGCGTACAAGGCGTGGCCGTTACCCCCAGGTGATAAGCATTAGGATAGGCTTGCTGGTGTGCTAAATAGGTATTAGCTCGCCCTCGGTGCGCTTCATCGACAATAACTAAATTAGGCGGAGGAAGATACTCCTTTCTTGATTTCCACGATTGAATAGAAACTAATTGTATGCACGCATCTGAACTCAATGGCTTACCCGCTTTAACCCAGCCTAATGAGGTATCAGGAAGCAAATTATAAATGCGATCATGGAGTTGTTGCAAAAGTTTGTCGCGATGCACCACTAAATGTACTCGACTTCCTTTAGCTATGGCTTGTTTGACAATCTCAGCCATAATAATGCTTTTACCGCCGCCGGTGGGTAATGTGTAAAGCACTCGTTTATAAAGAGCAAACGCCTCTCGTATGTCATGAATCCCTTGTTGTTGGTAATCTCTAATCATTTCAAATAATTTGAATTATGGCTAATAAAAATAAAACTGGGCCGTATAATGGCCAAATTAAAAATAGTTCAAAAGCAAAATGAACAATAATTTGATCATCTTGAAGCTTAAGGTAATCTTGTTTAACTTCATCGACATAGTCTTTGAAAACACCGGTGAACAAGGCTAATAAAAATGTCAGGCAAAACCCAAGACTCCAGACGATTAAAAAGAATCTGATATTATTTGACATGGTTCCCTTTATTATTTAGTGTACCACTTTTTTGATCAAAGGATTGATATGGTTACTGGAAAATTAAGAGCTAAAGCGGACACTTGGTTAAAGCAAAGCACTGGCCCAAGCGGAGAGATTGACGATGGGCGTAAAGCTTTAGTGTCTGTTGGCGACGAGATCACCATTATTGCGATGTCTCAAGAATCATCTGCGGGCCATTACCGAATCACACTGGATACGAATGTACCATCTGTGAATAAAAAAGCCTCGTTTAATACGTGGTGGATTTTTGCCAGTCCTGACCATTGGGATATTTTAGAAGATAATCGACCTGCCCCTACAGATGACCGTCTTGAGAATCCACCAGCTGGAGCTAATCGAGGGCATCGATTTACGCTGCCGGGGCAAAGTAGTGCATTTTTTAGTGGGAACTCTATCATCCCCAAGGGTTCCTTTACCTGGGGGGAAGCACTTCACTTTCAACCCAATGGTAATTACCGTAGACCGGCTAACGCGAGTGTAGTCGATGGCATTATCCGGATAGCTCATAACCTTGAGGAAGTGAGAGCGTTTTTAGGTAATAAGCCTATCCGAATTAATTCCTGGTATCGAGACCCCGCCACAAATGCCCGTGTGGGTGGTGCGTCTCAGAGTCGGCACCTATCCGGAGATGCCGTTGATTTTGTGGTTCAAGGTATTCCACCCCACCAGGTTAACGCTCGACTGGAGGCTTGGTGGGGAAATCGGGGAGGTCTGGCCTCCGCTTCTAACTTCACCCACCTGGATAGTCGAGGCCACCGCGCACGGTGGTGTTATAATTAAATCACGGTAGAATCCATGTGACATCATAAGAGGGCGTTAAAGCCCTCTTATTTTTTATCGATTTAAGTTAAGGGACTAAGTCACAAAGATCTGAAATTTTTGCTGTCAAGTTTTTCATAATTTTACAAAGAGAACAACTGGAATTAATAGAGTTCACTCCCATCAATCGTGGAATTGCTAATATGAAATTGTAGCAATTTGTCAGCGTGTTCGCTGAAGGATTCTGCTGTTCCTAATATGTTCAATCGACTAGAAACTAAAACCATAACTTCGCCAAAATTGCCAGGTAATTTCCCCCCTGCGTGAACTAAAGCCCATGCTTGTAATCCATAGGCACAAAGATGCATATCCGATAATTGCCCAATTTGTTCGGGATTATCGAAAATAGGCGGCCATCAGATTTCTTCTAAATTTGCATTTGTATCTTTTGTCATGGTTAATCCACTACTGTTAAAAATTCTAGATTGTCTGGAAGTTGTGTCAGTAGGGAACTAAGGTCAGGATTAATTAAATTGTCAAAACCTACAGTTGTCCTAGCCGGAATAAATTCAAACTGAAGATTAACATCTTGGTTTATTCTTGCGGCTCTAACGTAGATGTACCCGATCAATTGATCAGAATCCACAACATAGTAAATCAAATGGTCTTTAGATTTGGGGTTAGATTTGCATACCAACCGGTTTTTAATGCAAATCATTAAACGTTGTAAATTATACGCTACAATGCCTTCTCCTTCAGTTGGCACAAATTCAAACTTAACAAACCAACGCTCATCATATTGAATAGACGCAAAAATGTAACCCAACCCCCAAACTTGATTTCGATTATAAATAATTTGCATTACTTAGATTCCTTAAACACATTCTCTGGATGTTGTTCCATGTAGTCTGCAATCTCATCCCAAGTGAATCCGTTGTCATTCATTTGGTAAAGGCTGGTCACGACTCGACCTTTGATTTCATCACGATGATTAAATAAACCTAGCTCAGTATAAAGCCCTAGCATTTGACAAGTTTGGGGGCTTAGAGCGAAATGGCCATCGCCATCCATCAAAATGGCATCGACCGGTTTAGTTAGATACTCTAATTCTTTCCATTCTGCGGTATCCACGATACTCGCCCCTTTACCTAAACAGCAAAAATATTCTTGGCCATCGACTAAGGTTCCCAATTGCCGAGTAATTTGCTGGTCAGGATTGTCGCGTAATGCTGCGATCCATTGTTTTTGAATAGGCCCAAGTTTCATGGTTTACTCCTTTAGTTATTTAGATTCTGCGAATACATTTTCTGGGTGTTGTTCCATGTAGTCTGCGATTTCTGCCCAGGTGAACGCATTATCGTTCATTTCATACAAACTTCTAATCGCACCAAAATAAAATTCAATGGGCTCTTTGAACGACCCATACACATCATGCAACCCTAATTTTGGGTAGATTTCTTCATCTAAAAAGGATCGATTGTCCCCGGAAACTAAATATGAGTTTCCAGCAACATCATTATACTCCACCCAATTAGGCGGATTTACTATAGTAAGTCCTTTACCTAGACAACAAAAATATTCTTGACCATCAACCAATTTTCCCAATTGCCGATTAATTTGCTGGTCAGGATTGTCGCGTAAAGCAGCGATCCATTGTTTCTGAATAGGCCCAAGTTTCATTTTTTTACTCCTGTAATTAATTATTGATTTAATAAAATGGAATTCAGGAACAAACTAAACATCTTAGCATCCGCCAGATTAAATTCCATCTTAGGACTTAGGTCAGAAATTCGATTATTCAAAATCAAATCTTTGTATAAAGAATGCTGCCCTTCGGCTAAGTAGATTCGAGCCTGGTGTAACTCAGCTTCAAATTGCTCGACAATATCAAAATTTACTTCACTTAATTGAAACGTAAATTTTTTATAGGTTGGAATAAAAACCACTAAATGAGCTATGTCGTAAATGAAAATAATACCGCCGCCTTGAAGTAATAGGGCACAGTAATTTTCAACTAAACTTAACTGGTTAAATTCCAGCATTTTGTTAGCAACGCTAACTCCATAAATTTTAGTTAATTTAAGTTCAAATTCTTGAACTAAGTCAAACTCTTGAGCACTCTCCATATCATTACTCCTAAAAACTGTCGTAACCATCGATTAAGCTCAGGCGAATAATGGAACTTGGCCCTATCTAAAATTGACACTCCTCGACCTAAAGGTGCGAGGATTCTTGATTCATAGACCGGACTTAACCAAGCAGGATTGCTCCAACTTAGCCAGAGGTTCAATCTCCTCAAGCGTTGATTCGGGCGTGCCCCGCCCTAATTGATCTAGTCCAAGTTTCAGGATGTTAATAGCAGCGTTAGTATCTCTATCTGCTTCATATCCACAATGAGGGCATTTGTGAGTTCTTACAGACAGAGATTTTTTAACTACTTTGCCGCAGTTAGAACATTTTTGACTGGTGTAGTGAGGAGGAACTGCAACAGTTACCTTCCCATACTTACTAACAAAATATTCTAACCACTGACAGAATGTTGACCATCCTGTATCACTAATCGACTTAGCTAAACGACGATTTTTAACTAGTCCTTTTACATTTAAGTCTTCATAGGCGATCAAGTCGTTAGACTGAACTAAACGCAGGGCTTTGTCTTTAAGCCACTCTACACGCTGCCTACTTACTCTTAAATGCTTCAGAGCATATCGTTTTCTAGCTTTGTTGTAGTTATTGGACTGAGGTTTAGCTCCTTTTCTAAATTTCTTTGATTTTTTGCGGTTAGCTCGGTTCAACTGTTTTTCAGCTTTACGATAAAACTTAGGAAATTCGATAGTATCCCCATTACTAGTAGCAAGAAAATACTTGATTCCTAAGTCTATGCCAATAGTATTATGTGTCGGTTCCAACAATTCTGTTGAGGAATCAACATTAATGCAAAACTGAACATAGTATCCATCGGCTCTCTTTACTAAGCGCACCCGCTTAATCTGAGATTCATCATAAAGAGCGAGGTCATAGGTTCCGACTAAGCGTAGTTCGCCAATATTGAATCCATCAGTAAACTTAATACGCTTAGGTTCAAGTAGTTTCCAGCCAGTAGTTTTATATTCTACTGACCGAGAATTTTTCTTGAACTTAGGAAAGCCCTTCTTACCTTTTACTTTATTCTTACAGTTGTCGTAGAACCGACTGATTGCACTCCAAGCGCGTTCAGCCGAAGCTTGGCGAGCCATAGAATTAAGTTTTTTAGCAAACGGAAATTCCTCAGCAAGATCTTTGCAGAGCTTATTTAGGTCATATTTTCCAACCTTCTTATTATCCATCCAGTAACGCAAAGCTTTATTTCTTACGAATTGAGCCGTACGAATAGCTTTGTCAATGGCTGACGATTGAGAAGGTTTTGTCCGTGCTTTGAACTCTAGTACAATCATGTTCTTATGCTAGCTTACTCAGCATAAAAGCGTCAACTAAATAGCCAATTAAGTGAAAGCCGTCCTAGAAGGACAGGGTTTTAGACCCAACTCTCTGATAATCGAATTGAGCATTAAATTCAACATCTTACAATCTGCGATATTGATCTCCAGCATCGCCTTGGCGACAACCGAGCCATAAAGAATAAATAACTTGATTTTGAAATTTTCGATTTCTTTCAGACTTGTGACAGTTTCCATTCTAATTTCTTAATTGACTATTACCTAAACAAAATCTACTCAAGAGACAGGCTTTTTAGCATCCTTTCCGCTTCAATCAAATCATTTAATGCATCAGGATAACCTTGAATTAAATCTTTCTCGATTCGATTTCTACCAGGATATTCAGGATAAAGTAACGAAAAGGCAGAAAATAGTTTACCCTTAGTTCCGTTGATAGCCCGACACCGATGGAGTTTATGCAAATCGAATACGATGACAGACCCCGGTTCCTGCTCAGAGAATGTAATTGTTTTTGTTTCTACGCGATAGCCTTCATTGACCAATACCAATAATACGCAGATAGGACATTCAATATGCAGATCTTTATGCCACGTAACAGATTTGCAAAACAAAAATTCTCCCGTAGGATAAACTATTGTTTCTATTTCTCCTGATCGTAATCGAGATCTATAATGATCTGGGATAGATGAATTAATAAAGGATCGCGTGTCTAGGGACGAATTCCAATTAGTTTCCATTAGATCGTTCATTATTAAACCGTTCCTTAAAAGATTAGTCATCGCACAATTGCCTATATTGAGCCTCAGCATTAATAACCTTCAAGCAGGCATTTATGCACAAACCTAAATTAAAATCAGAGCATGGGCTATGCTGCGTAGAACTGAGTTTTTGTCTTTCTTCAAGTAACAAATTCATTAACTCACTAACCGCTGAATTGTATTCGTTTACGTAATATTCAAGATCAGACATGTCGATTCTCACTAAATTTACTAAGGGTTAAATTGATACAAGGTAACTCTAAATCCAATTCCTCTTGATTTATAATTAGGCTCACCATACGCCCTGGCCGCTGATCTGCAATATCTAGATAGTGCTAGAAAGGAACCGCCGCGAAGAACCAATCCATCAAAAGTTTTCGTAAGAGTAATTGACTAAATCTAATGTTACGTTTTCGTCAAAGTAAAATGGCGTGGTGGTGCCCGCTCGACACGCATACTCCCATAAATTGGGATGGAGCTTAAGTTACCCTAAGCTCCAGCCGTGTTTTTTAGTTATCGTCACCCGATAACTCATCTAATTTTGGAAACTCTTCGTTCAAAATAGTTTCCAAAATCAAATAGTTCCAAGGAATTACGCCTCCCTCGCTCGTTATTAAATGAGGATAATTCCATTGGGCAAAGGGTTCTGAATAAAAATACCCAAGCTCTTTAAGCTTTTGGATTTCATCTTGAGATGGTCTGGATTGCGGTGAAGATTCCATAATGACTCAACAATAGGACAATCGGATAAGTCGATGCATCCGCTTTGATCAAAATTATAGCATACCGCCTAGCGCGAGGATATAGTCAGCGGCTTTCTGGCCTTGACCTAAGGCATTGATGAAGGCTTTGTTATCTTTTTTGAGCAGGTCAATCCAATGAGCTAGATAGCTGGCATGGTTTTCGAGTTCGAAGCTCAGGTTAAATTGGTCTAAAATAAAAGCCGCCGCTAGTTCTGCAACTAGTTCTTCGCGCGCGTAGCATTCTATATCTTGGGATAAGTCACGATTCAGCCTGGATGGGTGCCCGGTTCGGTGAGCGAGTTCATGGAATAGCGTCCCATAAAAAGATTCTGCACTTCGGAACATTTCAAACAATGGCATAACAATGTCATCGTTAATTGGACTATATCCGGCATAGTTAGAGCCATAACGAATAGTAGCGCCTTGGGCATCCGCCAATGCTTCCAACTTACTGATGGGAGAATCTTCATTGATGACACGACCCATTATATTGGGATTAATTTTAATGTCGCTTTTGGAATCATCCAGGCAATCCAAGTTGTAAACAGGAACCCATTTGAATCCTTTGCGCATTACCGTTTCATCTTCCCCAGTTTCTTGATTTTTAACCTTGGCTTGGTAAGCGCCACCCCATAAAATCCAAGAAGCTGAAGAACCTTTCTTAATTAACCAACCTTGCTTTCGAGCCTGATTAAAGCCAACAAACAATGGGGTACTGTAATCCATCAGCATACAGTCGATTGCCAAGATCATCGGATTACCCCCGGTATAGCGATGTTGCGTCAACGCATTCGCGTAATGCTGGCTTGTCCAGGGCTTCGACCAGGGTTTTTTCCCTTGTGAAAGCAGTTGAATCAGTTTGTCCGTAATTAATTGATATTTGTTGATAGCCATAAAAATCAGGTGGTAAACAATAAAAACAAACTTTAAGCGCAGACTAGCCGAAGGCTACTGTCTAAATTCTGGGTAGAATTTTTTAACCAAGCGTTCCAATTCTTCAAAGGTCGGTTCTATCTGCTCTTGGCGATAGACCGAGTCCCAATCCATCCCAGCTAATTGTTTTCCATTTGTCATCAGCAAATCTCGAAGTTCTTCTTCGATAGATTCTTTGGTAATCTGCATATCTAAATAGGCCAGATGGCTGGCCACCGTTACTAAATCGTCAAAGCTTACTCTGAACTTTATTTGAACGGTGAATCGATCCACCCCATCATAAGACCGTGTAACTTTTTTTCTAACCACGTTAACCCCTTTAATCTATTACCGATTTATTAGCCATTAAACCGAAGGTTTATTCACTCTAGCATTTTTGATCAACACCTTAAGTTTGAAGTTTTAGGCCAAGGTAGAATCCAATTTATTCATCACGGATTCATTAACTTACCCAGTGGCACGCCCAGACGCACCACACTTGACCCCGCCGCAGTCCACCCACACACACCAGACTTAGAGGCCGCGTAAACTGTCCCCGCTGCTACCCCTGTCCCCGCCACTGCGCTATTTATCGTTACCACGGCGGCCACCCCCGTCCCCGCCGCTACTCTCATTCCGGTCACTTAAGCCGCGACCTACCATCCCCGCGCCTTTAGGTCGGGGAGGATGTCAATAGCTTGAACACACGCTCGACTATTGCCGAAATCACTAGGTCGATATCAAATTCTCAATGAGACAGTGAGTATTTATGCCGTATTTCAAGGCCAATTTTGGGCTTAGCTGTACACTTATTTCAAAAAAAATCTTAGGAAAATAAGTGTACAGGCTGGAAACCCTTATACACCAATACTTTCGGACTTCTCGGATCACTTGTACACTTATTTCCTATACCCCCCTCAAATATTGGGGATAACTGTTTGTACTAGGGAGTATAAATACCTAGGTATTTCGACCCACTTAACCTTGAATAATCCCTTAAAAATAAGATAAGAAAAAAATAGTGGTTAAGTGTACAGTCTCATGTTGGACAGCTTGATGTGTAAAGGTTTGAGGCTGTACACTTAGGGTTAAATAAGTGTACAGGGGGACTTAAGTGTACAGCTAGTAACGAGATTTCAAAGGTTTTAGCCTGTACACTTAGGTGTCAGTCTTAAGCCAAGTGTACAGGTTTTGTAGTATGGCATTTTGATTATTTTGTAGTATGCATTAAAGCATTGCCATGGTTAGGTTTCAACGTTTTTAGATTAGATTTTGACGAGTTTTTTGGGCCCATTTCACAGAACCATGGCTGAAATCGCACCCACAAGTGATCACTTGTTTTCGTAAGTGTACCGGAATCTAAATCTGCTAATAAGTATTAATACTTATCTCATATTCCTGGCTTAGGTATTAATACTTATTTTACAGTTAATGAATGAGTATTAATACTTATTGTGCAGTTAATCAATGAGTATAAGTACTCTATTGCAGCGATCGTCCGTTGAGTAGTTATGCTTATTTTTCGGGTCGATTACCCGGTACACTTAGCTTTGATGAGTGCAAATACTTATTGGGGTAAGTGATCCGGGTTAAGTGATCCGGGTTAAGTGATTTGGTTGTGTGGTTGGAGTCGGTTGGTTTGACGGGAGTCGGTTGGTTTGGCTGCCGGGTGGTTTGACGGGAGTCGGTTGGTTTGACGGGAGTCGGTTGGTTTGACGGGAGTCGGTTGGTTTGACGGGAGTCGGTTGGTTTGACTGCCGGGTGGAGGTTAATGCGAAGCAAAAAAAAGCCGTCCTCGGTAGGAACGGCTTGTTGTCTGTATCTGCCATTTCGATTATTGCTCAGCCTATATAGGCTTTACGAGCTTTCTCAAAGGGCATCGTTTTTTTGTGGATTAAAAAGGTTTGGATTCTAGTTCGGCCTTCATGGTAGGGAACCCGTTGGCTTTTATTTGACCCCATCGTCCATTGTGAGTTGGCCAGTAGTTTACGGAATGGCCGTCCATCTTGCACATCTGGGTGAGGGAGCAATTGTTTCAATTCCCAATGAGTAATATAGGGGTCTTGTAAATCCTCTAATAGATCTAAGACCTGCACCCGGATGTCAAGCTCAGTCGCTCCGCAGAACTCAGTAAAGTTACTCAAAGCCAGGTCAGGCCGCCAGGGGGAAAAGGTCGTAATGTCTAAGGTCTGAAGATAACCCCAGACCTTCGCGTACCCGCCTTCATCATAGAATCGACCTAACGCAATATAGTCAGGCTCTTCCCCCTTCCAGGTGGTTTCTACAGGCCAGTAGCGGCCTTCATCTTCCATAATGGTAATGGCATCTTGTTCGTTGGTTAGCAAGACAAAATTGCAAAAGTCTGGCATCGTGATGGAACTCAATCCTTTACGGGTATAAACTCGGTTTGGATCGGCAGAGTGACCAATATGGTTTTTCAACCAATGGTTAGGATCTAAAAATTCTCTCCCCGTCGGTCGTTTCATTTCATTGAGAATAACAAATCGCTTGCCCATTAGCTCTTCGGTATAGCGTGGATCATAGGAAGAACAATAGATTTCAGTCCCTTGACCTACCGATTTGAACAAAGCCGCTACGGGTGCAAGCAATTGTTCTCTTCCAGATCGACGTTTTTCGGTATAAAGTAACGGCGCGAAGTCACACTTGATAGCGGGTTGCTGCACCGTAAAGGCTAGAAACTGTAGAAAATAATGACCTCGTTCACCTGGCATTAAATTGTACAGTCGCTCCAGCCAGGGCTGAACATCCTGCTCAGTGGCTGGTACACCCACTGGTAAAGGTTGCCAACGATTTACCCTGGGGAATCGTTCTTTGCCCACTGGAGGAAGTAAAGCCGGTTCGCCTGGTGCATAGGCATAGTCAAACGCTTGGCGATCGTAAGCTTCAAGCAAATCCAAAACACTAACCCGTTTAGGTTTTTCAGCTTGCGGTAACTGTATCCAGTTACTCGCTGATTTGAAAAACCCAACTTTTTTGTCATACGCTTGTTTAAGCTGTTGTTCCTTAAGTGGGATTCGATTCTCAATGTCATAGTATTCGTTGTGAGCAAATACCCATACATACTGAGCCACTAGATCGTTTCCATCCTTAGACAGTTCCAGCGATCGTATCGCAGATCCCAGTAGAGTCGTGTTAGGCCCATCGCTCCGTCGGTTAGGATGCACATGGGCTAATGCGGGGTTGTCTGGCTCTGGAATCGGAATTAATGGCTCAGCAATAGGTTTAATGGCAACGGTTGATTTAACCGTGTCCTCCGGTACCCGCAAAGGAGGACTAATTCCCTCGCTCGTCTCTAAAGCCTCCAATTTTTTTTTGGCTTCCCATTCTTCAAATGGGTACTCCGTAATGGGAGGAGCCGGACAATTACTGGGCGGTATTTCAGCACAACTTTGGGACGCTAACCAATCTTGGAATTTGGGATATCCATTTCGAGTGGCTAGCGTTAATGCGGCGGCGTAGACTGATCTAGAATCGCATCCGGCATGACACTTGAAATGTCCGTCCGGACTAATATGCAATGAATCATTAGACGGTCGATTACTATGACCAGATCCTTGATGAGGACATTGCGCCGTAGCCCAATTGCCCCGCCCTCGTTCATTGTAACCCTGCAAGTACAACGCAAAATTGCGAATATCCCAATAGTCTGATCCACCATTAAACGATCCCGTAAATCCAGATCGCGCCTTAATCGAGGGTTGCGGTTCCCAATACCCTTGGTCATACTCTGGTAAAGCCGCCTCTACTTGAGCCAGCGTTAATGGTCTATCTAAATCTTGTCGCCATTCAATCGTGCCCTTCGTAACCGGTGCCTGGGATTCTTCATTCCAAGCCCAATAGTCAAACCCTGGCAGCCGCATAACCCGATTAGGATTTTGAATCGAACAATCCGATTGCTGACGCTGGATTAAACGTCGTTGTAATCGAATCCAAGATTCCCCATCGGTTAATGGCACATCTAAAATAATATAAACGTGGAGACTGTTGAGTGTCTCCACTACCATTAACTTAGCGGACAACGCGACTTCAAGTTTTCGGACTTTTTTCCATTGTTCCATTTTTGACAAATTGTCAATTTCATAAAACAATGCGGGGTAAGAATGAATAGTATCAATCGTTTGACCGCCCGCACAGGGCGTAAAGTAAATGCCCAACGGTTTTTTATTAATTTGCTTAAGTACACTTAATGGATTATTATAAGTCTCGTTTTTATGCAGTCCATTTTGATAAGTGAAGTTGTGAGACGTAACTTCGCCCATCGGACTTAGCGGTAATATTTTGTCGCCTTTCCTAAACGCAATATCGTAAGTGAGCCGTTTATCTAAAGGCATTTTTTTAGGCCCAATGGCGCGTACATACAGTTTAGAATACCGGCTAAAATAACCAAATCTCTCTAGAAAATTTAACGTAGTTTGTGTTAACATAGTTTTGGTGGTAATAGTTGACATCTTGCAAAGCGTTAAGGGAACTCTGGCCGGGTTCCCTTTTTATTTATCATTCCAGGATTGACCCATGCACTCATTGGGAGAGGTGATTGGGCCTGCGGGGATAGGTGCGGTAATTTCGGCCATGCAATAATCCATAGCCCTAATTTGTTGTTGAACCGCTTCAAACTGGGGGGTTAAGCTCCAGCTATCGAGTTCATCATGGGTGATGCCCCCCATATAAAAGTCTACCTGGTTTGCCACAATCCATTCATAAAGAATCGCCGCTGCTTTTTTCATCGCCAAGCTCTCTAGCCCTAACCAGATTGTCGCGAGTACGTCAGATGGTTTGGGGCCAACGGCTAGTCGAGTGCCATCTTTCAATCGCTTAATCTGGACTCGACGGCACACTCGACGGCTCATTCCCGTGTTCGTGGGCACTTGAACCGGATAATACCAGTGGCCTTGAAATAAAAACCAACGGCTCGATGCTGACCTGGGAACTAATGTCTTGATGTCAGGCGGCAACGTCATCGGTGGAATTTTTATTTCATCTTTAATGGATGAAATAAATTTCCCTAGACCAGAATACAATTCAAAATATTCCGCTAACGCTTTATTAGAATTTTCTAAACTAATATCCAATGAACTACTTTGAAATAGTCGGTAAAGTACATCGGCTCCAGCATCGTTCAAACTTCCATAATAAAAATTCTTGCCAACATCCCTAAGTCTAATTAACAGATTTTGAAGCTCTGTTTTTTCTTTGGCTTTTTTAGCAAGCTGAACATCAACTTCAGTAATCGACATGGTCTTCGGATCATAGTCTTCTAAGAATTTAATAAGCTTCACGACAGTTAGTGCGTGGGCATCTCTATCGGTCGTATAGATCTCAGCCATAAGCGCATCACCGCTTAAGCGCGCCGCAATTCGAGCATGGGCGGCGGCCAAGTCATGAATGCAAAATTGTCCAACACCCTGGTTCGATACAACGGCAAAGCATTCTCGGATAGATTTCAAACCCAGGGTCTTAAGTTCAGCGGGTAATTTGGAATACGTCGGAATGTTCTGTAGGTTAGGTGCCAGGTAAGCCCCTTTGGTACCAGACCCTGAACCGGTTCGCCCTGTTCCAGCGCCATAGTCGGCATCATCGCCATCATCTGATTTTGAAAACGGCTTGTAGGCACCACTCACTACCCACACTCCAGTTGGATGTTGGCGCTTAGCTTTATCAATGGCTTTGAATTTATCTAAAGACTTTTTGATCGTTCGACATAAACTTAGTTTTTGTAAAACGGGGTAGTTTCTTCCTAGTTCGATTAACGTTTTCTTATCCGCATTTTTATAGTCTTCCCCAGTTAAATCTTTGATTAGTTGCGGAATCTCAGATTTTGAATCTATTTTGATATCAGAACGTATTACTTTAGCGCCAAATACCTTTGGACTATAATCCTTCCAGGTTTTATTTAGTTCTGCATATAATTCGTCATAGACTCGTTGATAGTCAGATTGGTACGTTTTTAATTTGTTTACATCTAAAGGCAAGCCATTAAATTCCATTTCAACTAAGGCTGGAAGAAATCTTAGTTCTATCCACAGACTATCAAGTTGATTTTGAACGCCTAAGTAACGATAGTACTTTCGGCTTAGCTCAAATAGATGGATGACATCATTAGCCGCATAATTGATTTGACAGCTGGATAAGTCAGGCATCCCCCAGTCGGAAGTTTGTTCTGTTTTATCTAAGTCTGCCAGTTGAAATCGCACAAGTTGATCTTGCAGGCGATGCCGCACGGGTAGACCGGCCCACATCAAGTTACTCGCCACAAACGTATCAAAGATTGTCTGGCTCCGCCAGCCCCACCAAACCCGCCAGCAGAGCAAATCGAACATTCCATTTTGTAAAATTACCCAGAACTCAGAGCATTCGACAGAACGTTTTAGTAATTTGAAAAAGCTAGAGTCCTGGTAATTAGGATATTTAAGCGTATCGACAATCAATACTCGGATACCTTCACCTGGCATCTCTACGCCAACTTGAAGTAAACGAGGTTTATTCTGCCACGGGTTTAATGCCCCCTTGGCTGACTCGGCCTCACAATACGTCTCTGTGTCCGCTGTAACCGCTTTAGATTTTTCCCATTGCGCTAACGTTTCCCACCACCTGGGATCCCCTGGCTGCACAATACAATCTAGTAACGGCACATCATCGGCGCTAGTTAATAGATTGAGTTGACCCATATCATCCTGTATTACCCTGATTCCCATTATACCCCAGCTTTTGATCAAAGATAAAAACAGGGGGCAGGCCGACCGAAGGTCAACCCATCGACTGATGGGTTGATAAAATTCAGTCAGAGTCAGTCGGGGTCAGACGGGGTCAAATGGGGCGCATACTGTAGCGGGATGGTGTAGATCGTATAAATTGAAAAGATACAACACATTATCACTGTTGCGAACTAACGCTCTACGGCCTGAAAGATTGCCGATATGATTAGTTCCCTGAAAATTATGGTAGGCTAACCAATCTTTAGCGGGTTCTCCAACCATCGAAATAAAAGTTAAGCTATCTAAATTCGTTAAACTATGTCTCAATATTTGAGTCGTGACATCATTTAATTCTAAATGAGTCCCGATGAAATTAATGGGAAAATTAAATAAGTGCATGTTCTTGTTTCCATTTTTCTAAATTATCTTGAAATTCTTCCCAATAAGGTTTTAATTGCGCTCGGTTCAAATAGATTTGTTGAACATTATCTTCTAATAAAACATTGATTACGGCTCCCTGAATTAATCCAGGTCTGCCCAATCGTTGCTCAATGGCTTCTGTATAAGCGGCCAGTTGTCTGAATGTTCTCTGGCATTTATACCAACCATTAATTTTTTGCCGTCTAATTTCTTCTCCTTCTGAGGTTTTAGCCGGTTTGAAACTCGGCTTAGCTTTGAGATAAAGCTGAGTTGAAGTTTTCCAATCGGCTAAAACAATCTGACCTCTCCACCGTCCAACCCAATCTGGGGTTCCACATACCCCCAGATCATGCCAAACATGGTATCGAATTTCGCCATCAGCTTCGTAAGTTAAATTCGCAGGCCAATCAATTGAACCTGGGAATGGGCCTTCACACCAATACGTGGTGCTGTATTGTCTTAGCACAACTTTAGCTTGAGGCCAAAAGGGTTTTATCCAGTCGTGCAGTTCTGGTTCACTCTGCGTTTTAAGGTAATGTTCAATAGCCGCATGAAGCATCGTACCTCTCAAGCTATGAAAATTTTCAGGCAAGTTTGGATTTTCTTTTGTCCAATTTTCTCGCCAAGTGGTTAAAGTGGCTTGCGACTTAGCCCGTTCATCTGGAACTCGATACCCGGATATATGGGAGATCCGTCCCATCACCCGGTTATTCACAATTCGTGTTCCGTCTAAACCCCTGGGTTCCATAAAAAAATTCCCTAGCACTTGATCAAGTGTAGACCAAGTACTAGGGACTGACCACAAAAATGAAATCTTTAATTTAGTTTACTGGCTACTGCGTCGATTTTTGAATCGCTCTAATTTTTTTGACATCGACGCAGGGTTGTATCAAATTAGGAGTTCCCCAATTCAATCGGCGTTGAATTGGTTTAACCGTCAAATCGGCCACGGAAGTTACCGGGATTGGATAAATAAGTAGTGTCAAGGTTAGCCGCCTTATTCTTTTTGTTAAATGTCAAATCCTAGCCTAGCTTCTTTAAGGGTTACTTGCCCAGTTCGGATTAGTTTAAGCTTTCGTTGGGTTAATGCTGTCCCCGTTAAAGGCCCTCGCGCCCCTTCTAACTGAGCCGCTGCAAAATCATAATCGTCTACATTCACCTGCTCATCCGTAGCAGAAATTGAAACGACTGAAGAGGGCATGGAAGTTACCGACGATAACGGTAGACTCAGTTGTTTGCTTTCTTCTATAAATTGCTTGTCCCAAAGTTTCTTGACTTGATCCCATAACCCCAGACTTAATTCTTGAGTCGAATCCCATTCTAACGATAACGTCAGCTTAAAAGGTTTCGCATCGCTGCGAAACAAAATGCTGTAGGTTACAAGTGTATCGCGAACACCAATGCTTTGGACATTCTCAAAGGGAAGTTCTTCGTTAACAACATAAACCTCATGGTTAAATTTAATCAATTTTACTGAGATATCCTTAACTTCGATTTGACGATCATCTAACCCATTGGCAAAGGGAAATAGTTTCCAATCATTTGAAAAACTTAGCTCCGGTAGTGTCCGGGATTGCTCCCCATTTTTAGTCAAGACAACCGTGCGTCCGTCGCTATGCAACTCTAGCGGTAGTAGTAACATAATTTTCTCCTAGTACAAAGGGGGCTTGATGCCCCCATTAAATCACAACTTGAACAATCGGATCGAATTAATTAATGCTAAGCAATGGCCTTAACGTCAATCGTCTTTATAACCTCATCTGGTTCAATAAATTCCGATGCCGTCAGCAGATGGTTTGTGCAAGCACTGTCAACCAGGGCGGGAATATCTAAACCGGATAACTCGCTACCACTGAACAACGCCCTAGCTTGAATTTCAACCGCACGTTGGGCTGCTTTGCGGTAGGCTACACCGGGGTCTTGAATTTCATGAATCGGAATGGGAAGCATCAATTTATCCGATCCAATCGGAAAACTCTGGGACTCCGGATTATCTTTTGTGTACTGGATTAGCCATTTTTTGCAGGCTTCGATGTGCTGCTTGGCTTCTTTATCATCATTGCCAGGTTCCCAAAACGAGAAACTGTTGATGTAGTACCGACGATTGGTCTTCTCTACCAGGTTGAAGCTGATGTCAGTAATAACATTAACGGGTTCATATCCTGCCGCTTCTAGTAGTTGCGCCCATCCTTGCTGGCCTAACAAAGAATCTTGGCCTAAGTCGGCCAGACCCAAAGACCGAACAAAGGTTTGAGTGACAACACCCACCGGCCACATCAGTTTCTGCCGGTTGTCCAGTCCACTTAGACTGGATGGCAATGGCACATGCGTCAGCAGACAATGGGGCTTCAAAGCTTTTTGAATATACAACCGTAAAATTTCTTGCGGTGGCTTTCGGGAAATATCTTTGTCCTCATCCTTAAGAATATTGCACAGGCTCTCTACAGTTGAATAAGGCGGGAGAAATCCTAGGTAGGCTTCATAACCTAAAACAACAGTGCTGAGAGAACCAGCCACTAACGGTGTCTCTGGATTGGTTCCAAAAACGCCATCCTTGTTATTGATTCGCATCTGAAGAAATGATCCGCCAATCAACCGGATGTCCGTCGTAGCCGCTTTGTTTTTGATTCCTGAAATAGGCATAAATTTCCCTCAAATTAAAAAAAAGAAACAGATAACGTGAACCAAGAAAATGGAAACTATGTTTCCATAGCTTCCATTATAACGTAAGATCTATAGTTTGATCAAAATTTAATTGACAGTACTCGGCTTTTTATTATCTTGAACCAACTAGGAAATAACTCGGCATACCGTTTGGCCTGGGTTTTGTCGATACTTAAAGTAGCTTTCACGTTAAGGATTTTTAATCCTTCAAAAGCCCTAAGTATTCCATTGTTCGGGTAGGGCATTATCCCTTTGAGCATATCCTCTAACTCTCTCTCTAATATTTGTTGCAGGATAATTTCAAAATCTTTAATTTCTTTGAGAATGCCTTTATTAATTTCTAACGCTCCAGGTGAGTCTTTAACTACCGCTTGGTAATGAGAGTTTTCAATTTTAGGCTTATCAATTAGATTCAGTTGAGTTCCACTTTCGATCAAATCTTTTACTTTGGCTCGGCACTCTTCAACTATTTTTTCATCTTGCGCTTGCTTGGTTCGTATTGTTTCAATGTTCTTTTTGTGGACATTAACTTTAGCTTCGTGGTACTGAATTCTTTCAATTAAATAGTCCACTAAATCTTGAAGACTTTGGGCATCAATTTCATTTAGCATGGTTTTTTTCTTTTTATAGGTTCAATTTGACACGTGGCGGGTTAGTTTCTTTGACGATAAATCAGGATATCCAATAGTTTGACGTTAGGGCACGGTAGCACCAGATATAAATCTTCTATAATTTACATTGATCAACTGCGCAGGAAAATGGCCTATGACAAATAACTTCTCGACAACGACGTACACCCGGATTGTGGCCGCTCTTCCCAGCAAAGCCTGGGTACTGTTGTATGATTTGCTGGAAAATCATACAACCCGGTCTGGGCAATCTGCGATTAACCAACTTGGACGAGCACTGGTGATTGATTGGTTACTTCAAATTGATGGGGTCTCAGATCTATTTACCCAAGATGAAATAGCCAAGTTAAAAAAATTAAGCACGTTCCCGTTAACATTACCTCCTGAACAAGCGATTGAACACTTTAAAAAAAGGAGTCAAAGCCAGGGCCAAAACTCCAGTGATTTTGACCCGGCTTCCCCTAGTTATTTTGTACGGTCATTTAGTGATCTTCTAAAGGTTGTTGATCAGATGTAGACGACTTTGCATACTGAGCATTTAGAATACGAAGCGTATCTGCAATCGCTGCGGCATTATTGCGCAGCTCTAGCTTGAGCGCGAGACTCTTGCAGTTGTTATGTTGTAGCGCCGCTGTGTGGGCATCTGAAGCATTGATTACTAATCGGCAAACTCGTTGAATCGATCTAGTAAGGAATTTCATCAATAATAACCTCAAGATTATGGTCAGAAGAGATGGGATGAGCAGAGTCCACCAGGATTTCCTGGTTTACTAAGTTTGCAGGATTTATAGAATAATCTGGAAATTCTGTAGCCGGAGGTTCAGGCGCTTGATCAGATGGAATGGATGAAGGCCCTTTGATAAAAGACCGGACGTTAATCTGGACGCTTAACTGAGTGTCTCCATTCAAATTCTCCCAAAATTGAAAACTAATTGGCCCCGTTACATACTTGAGCAATTGCCCTTTAAGTAGGTCTTTCGCTCGTTTGGAATGGCCTCCCCAAAACGCTAGGCGCATCCAAGTGGGTTCCGTTTCTAAATCCCCACTCAAAATACTGTTGATACACCGAGTTGCTACATTCGCATTTGTAACTTGGGTGTCATTAACAAACTTTGTCTCAGCGTTTGCGCCCAAATTTACGTTGGATAAAATAGCCCAATTGACTGGGTTAAGTAAGCCAAGCTTGTCTCCCCAAGGGTTGTTATTCCAAGTCGGTGTTTTCAACACCACCGAGAATTCTTGAGCAAACAGTAAAACGTCTGAAATATCTTTTCCTACTTTTAACGAACCCAGCACAAATAAGAACTGGGCATTTTTTGGCACAGGTTGAGACGAAATTAGTTTGATGAGTAATGTGTCATCGCCCTTTGTGTTGAGGCTCATCAATGTCTCATATTGATGGTCTCCTTCTTTAGTAGAATCAGAAACTTTCTCAAGTAATAACGTTAACGTATTCATAATTTCCTTAACTAAATAATAAGCAGGCCAGGGAAACAGTAAAAACCTGGCCTGCATTGCACCCTGTCACTGTTCTCCTTCGAGTGCTAATCCAGCGTAACACGCTGAAGCAATCGCTGGATGTCTGTGTAATCACGATAGAATTCAATCAAATAAGCAATGGTTTCTTCAAGTGTACGGTTGTCGCTTGCAATATTTTGAAGCGCATCCACGGTTTGTTCGCTCAAATTGAGTTGTGCCATAGTATCCTTAAAAGGGTTAAACTTTGCTAGGCGGTAGTTATCACTCCCTACCGCCTAGATTTTTTTGTTCAATTACCAGGGTTGAACTTGGCACGCTTTATCGTATTCGTGAAGTTTCAAAATAACAGCGGCTGAAACTTCGATCCATTGTTCCAGAATCTCTTTTTCCTCTGGGGTTAACCGATCCGGGATGATGAAACGGGCTTCCAGTTGGATTAGCATTCCCTTGGCGTAGCCTCTCATATAATCCAAATTGTCAAAGGTCGGTGGTTGTCCAGTGCGACCTTCGATTTGCCCCCGGTTAAAATCCCAGTGATCATCTGGAATCATATTTCGCGGGGCAGTGTTATTAGCTACAGGATAAACATCCCCAAAGGCTTCACAATAATCCGGCTGTTCATTGAAATCAACAATGGTGTACGCCATAATCCTAATGTACCGCTAAGTTAACAACGTTTGAAAAGCGTTTCCCCCGAAGGGGAGAATCAAAGTTGAATTTCAAATTTACTTTTCATTTCTGTCAATCGTTCATCGGGAACTCCATGGACATTTGTCGAATTGTGCCAGTTCTCGACAATGATTGAATACACGAGTAAATTGCATCTAGATTTAGCAAGATCTAGGTAGGGTTGATATTCCCATCTAGATGCAAATGTATTCGCAACAATAACCAAAGGATCTCCTCTATCTATCAGAGCGATCGCCTTATTTCGGCATTGCTCATGTGCAGATTTAAGATTTCCGGGATTGAATTCATAATCTCCATTGGAATTAATCATATAGTCATCCGCACTACAAATTGAGCAGAATGTGCATTTTTGTAAAGATTCCGCCAATGTAGTTTTACCGGCACCGGGTAAACCCCGAAACAAAAGTAATGTCTGCATTTAGTTCTCCTGTGTTTTGTATTTTACGTATGAAGCCACTACTTCTGTGTGGCACCTATATTCATAACGATTGAACTCAATGGCTGGGTTATAGCAATGACATGCTAATTGAAGTTCTCCCGTTTTTTGATAATGTTCTACGTAATAGTCCACCTCCGATCTAAACTTATCAGCACACGCGAATCGCCAACTAGTCGAAACAACACACCCTGGGTATTTTTCTTTAGCTTTCGCTATAGAATCTACAATTTTCAATCCGTTCATCACGTTTGCAAAATAAACACGATACGCCTTGACTGCCGTATCTCTACACCCAGCTACAGCAAATGGATTACCTAATTCGCTGTCACCTAAATGCAAAATTCGACCTACATAAAATGAATCGCTTAAATTTTGAGAGGTTCCTAATTTAATCATCTTCGGCCTCTTTAATGTCTAATCGAAATCCCAATACTTTTAGATCGTTTTCTAACTGCATTAATGATTTAGACATAGGCTGATAGCCTAAATATTTCATCATTCTTTTATGGGCAGCTTTCGTGCTGCCTGAAAGGCGCTTAGCCGCTTGGTAAGCTGTTAATTTTTTGCGCTCTAAAACGTCTCGGAATAAAAGATTCAACATAACAATTAAAAAAATTAAGAAATAGGTAGAGCCATAACGTCTTAACAACGATTAATCGCTCTACCCAGTTCATCCGATTTCAACCAAATTTATTATCGCTTATTTTGGCGATAGTGTCAAGGGAGCCAACCGGGGGGATTGGCTTGACGGTGCAATCGTGTTTGGATTCCTCGCCAGTCTCGTTTATACGCTTGATAGCCTATCACTCCGGCGATCGCAACAACGCCAGAGACAGCAATAACCGGAAGGGCTAGTCCCACAATAGTACCCATAACGGTGACAGTCCCGGCTTCGGCAGCCAGGACAGCACCTTGTTCTACTGGAGATAAGGAATCTTTAAGCCAGGATGCCGCTTGACCAACGGTTGAACTGGCTTGTTCGTAGGTGGCCGCTGCTGCCGCCGTGTCACTGGCCGCCAAGGTTGCGGCGGCATGAGTTGCTTCTGTAGTCGTAGCCGCCGTGGTTGCAGC
>Ga0224723_1000052_pt1 | contig 70664 bp, 57 predicted proteins | sample Balambano_FR2_Me_FD_161647 | JGI IMG/M metagenome (GOLD analysis project Ga0224723, IMG submission 161647) | Freshwater sediment microbial communities from Lake Towuti, South Sulawesi, Indonesia - Balambano_FR2_MetaG | ecosystem: Environmental > Aquatic > Freshwater > Lake > Sediment | place... | reverse complement strand
GGAAGGCGGAGGGGAGGGGAGGGAGGCAAAAGGCAAAAGGCAAAAAATTGCCAATCCAAAATTGCACAATCCACCCCTGCCCTGCCCAGGAGAGGAAATCCAAAATTGACCTGAGGGTTGCCTGATTACCGTTTCATGGCAGAAAAATTATCAAACCAGCCCCGCTTCCAGAAGAAATAAACCTGAACCCCACCGATTAATATCATCGTTGCTAGACAGAGGATGTAGCCCCAGTACCACTCCAACTCTGGCATATTAAACGGCGATGCCTCTGGATTAAAGTTCATGCCGTAGACCCCAGCAATAAACGTCAGGGGGATGAAAACTGAGGAAATAACCGTTAATAACTTCATCACCTCGTTCATGCGGTTGCCCACGGAGGACAGGTAGACATCCATCAAGCTGGCGGCAATTTCACGATAGTTTTCGATGATGTCTACCACTTGAACAATGTGGTCGTACACATCTTGCAAGTAGACACGCACTTCCTGACTAATTAGCTCGTCGCTGTCGCGAATCAGGCTGTTGATAACGGTGCGCTGAGGCCAAATGTAGCGACGCAGCTTCATTAAGCCACGGCGCATCCGGTGGATGCTTTCAATCGTGTTGCGGGTCGGATTTTCCACCACTTCATTTTCAAGCTCTTCCAGGGTTTCCCCAATCACCTCTAGTACAGGAAAGAAGCTGTCTACGATGGTGTCAAGCAGAGCGTAGGCCAGATAGTCGGCTCCCTGGTTGCGAATAGAACCCATGCTGCGGCGGATGCGATCGCGCACCGGCTCAAAGGAATCCCACTCCGGTTCTTCTTGAAACGTCACCAAAAACGTCTTGCCCAAGACAAAACTAACCTGCTCGCTCGATACGCCAGAGCCCGTAGACTTGGGCCGCACCATCTGCATAATCACCAGTAGTTGGTCATCGTAGAAATCAACTTTGGGCCGGTGGGGGACGTTGACCACATCCTCCAGCATCAGCGGGTGAAGATAAAAGGCATGGCTAAGCTGTCGGAGGGTATCTTCGCTTCCTAAGCCTCTGGCATCTATCCAACTGACGGCATGATGCTCCGCAATGTGTCGGCAGTCCTGTATGTTGGCCAACTGGCGAGTGTCTATCCCCTCTGGGCCGTAGGACATCAACACCAGCTCAGTGGGTAGAGCATCCTTAGGAATGTTGAGGGTGCCAGGCAGCGTGCCAGGAGCGCTGTAGTTGAAGTCTATAAGCTCTTTGCCTTTTCCCGCAGTTGCCGAAGCCCCGGAGCCATTGGCTTCTCCCAAAACGGGTGGGTCAAATAGAAAGTGATCTGCATTGGGCGATGACGGAACTCGCCAAGATTCTGAGGCCGCATTGGGCTTTTTTGGTTTATCCACCATACCCTTCTTCCCATAACGTGCTACCCCATAAAGCATAAGGGCACAGCCTTAGCCATGCCCCTAGGAATTAAGCATTTTTCCGGGTCAGGTATGGAGGACTACATCATGCCCATGCCACCCATGCCACCCATGCCGCCCATGCCACCCATACCACCCATGCCACCCATACCGCCCATACCAGGATCGGCAGCAGGAGCAGGCGGTTCAGGAATTTCTGCCACCAGAGCCTCGGTCGTCAGCACCAGACCCGCAATCGAAGCGGCATCCTGCAAACCAGAACGCACTACCTTAGCCGGATCAATAATGCCAGCTTGAATCAGGTCTTCGTAGGCCCCAGTCAGGGCGTTGTAGCCGATGGGGAAGCTCTGGCTCTTGACTTTTTCCACCACTACCGAGCCTTCCTGACCGGCGTTGTCGGCAATCTGGCGCAAGGGTGCTTCTACCGCCCGCATGACGATATCCACTCCAATGGCTTCTTCACGCTCAAGGGATGCCTTCAGCGTCTCTAGCTTGGGAGCCAGATGTAGCAGCGTGACACCACCACCAGGCACAATGCCTTCTTCTACAGCGGCTTTGGTAGCGCTGAGAGCATCTTCAATGCGAAGCTTGCGATCCTTCAGTTCGGTTTCAGTGGCCGCACCAACTTTGATTACCGCTACGCCGCCAGCCAGCTTAGCCAGACGCTCAGAAAGCTTCTCCTTGTCATAGTCGGAATCGGTACGCTCTAGCTCCTGGCGAATTTGAGCCACGCGCTTGTCGATATCGGCTTTGTTGCCAGCATCGGACACCAGCGTAGTCGTGTCTTTGGTAATCGTGACCTTGCGGGCCAGACCCAGCATCGACAAATCGGCTGTTTCCAGATTCAGCCCCACTTCCTCAGAAATCATCTGGCCGCCAGTTAACACGGCGATATCTTGCAGCATGGCTTTGCGGCGATCGCCAAAGCTGGGAGCCTTGACTGCGGCCACATTGAGTACCCCACGGGCCTTGTTGACCACCAGCGTAGCCAGCGCCTCACCCTCGATGTCTTCGGCGATAATCAGCAGCGGCGCACCTTCACGGGCAATCCGTTCCAGCACCGTTACCAGGTCTTGGATAGAGCCAATTTTCTTGTCGGTAATCAACACGCGGGCATTGTCTAGCTCCGTGACCATGCGCTCTTGGTCGGTGACGAAGTAGGGGGAGATGTAGCCGCGATCAAACTGCATCCCCTCGACTACATCCAGTTCGGTGTAAAGGGATTTAGACTCTTCTACGGTGATGACTCCGTCCTTCGTTACTTTCTCCATCGCTTCGGCGATCATCTGGCCGATTTCTTCGTCACTGCCCGCCGAAACGGTAGCGACCTGGGCAATGGTGGCATTCCCTTCTACGGGCTTGGCTACCGCAGCAATTTCAGTCACCAGAGCATTAACCGCCTTCTCGATGCCGCGCCGCAGGCTAACCGGGTTGGTACCTGCCGCCACGTTCTTTAACCCTTCTTTGACCATAGCTTGGGCCAGCACCGTAGCGGTGGTGGTGCCATCTCCAGCCAAGTCCTTGGTTTTGGACGCTACTTCCTGCATCAGGCGAGCCCCCAGGTTCTCAAAAGGCTCTTCTAGCTCAATCTCTTTAGCAATGGTGATGCCATCGTTAACGATTTGCGGGGCACCATACTTCTTTTCGAGAACAACGTTGCGTCCCCTGGGGCCAAGGGTGATTCTAACCGCGTCTGCGAGGGCATTAACGCCTTTCTCTAGGGCCTGCCGTGAAGCCTCATCAAAGGAAACTTTTTTTGCCATGTCCTGTCCTTCAGCTCTCCAGAGACAAATTTAGCACTCCCTAGGGCCGAGTGCTAACCCCGTTACACTACCGTTATCTCGGACTTGCGTTAAGTCGCGATAACCGATCCTCGTTAATTTATCTACTAAGGATCGCCTTGAGGCGGATGCCACCCAGCTGGTATGCATCAAGTTATACAAAGTTTAGTTCGTAGATAACTCGGATTGAACAAATCGTCTATAGTCATGCCTAAGTCTGTGGGGACTGCGCTCTCTGGCAATTGGGCCTTGAGCAACATATCCTCCCTAGCCTGTTGATAGGCAGACGGATACATTTCCAACAGCAGCGGCTTCAGGCTAGGGCTGTCTTCTAAAAGTAGCCGAAATCGCTAACGGGCTGGGTCAATGACGATAGAGAATCCACTGCAGCTACCCTTGCTAAACCATCCCAAACTGAACCTATCAAGCCCTATAGCTAGCGCTCAGCTAGCTAAATTCTTATTGTAGTGAACCTGATAATTTAACTTTGGCAGTAACTTTTTTACCTGCCTAGCGTCACGGCTTACATGCTTTGAACATGGTTATGCACAGACTTAAAGAGCTTGCCCTAGCTGGCCTAACGTTGATAACGTGCGCCACTACCCCGGCTCAGGCGGCCGAGGAAGTTTTATTAAAATATCGGGGCTTTAGCCGCACTGTGCCAGTGGCCGACCTGGCAGCCCTGGCAGAGACAGGGCAAACCTCCAGGGAAGTTGATGGACTGTTGAGGCAAGCCGGAAAGGAGCCAGAGGAACTGCAATCACTGCTCACCCGCCAGCTTGCTGCTGACCCGGTAATTCTAGACCAGGCGCTCAATAGCCGACCCGGTGAGTGGATGCTCGATCAGCTAGGGGAAGCCATCCATCCGGTGTCGGGAGAAGCCAGTCGGCAGGCGTTGAGATCGGCCCTGGTGCTGTCTGCTGCCAACGATGGTCAAATCAGTCTGCTAGAAGTCCTTGAGGAGTATCCCACGGCTGAGGTAGTGCTGGAGGGCGATCTAATCGAAGCCGCCTACAATCGCCTCGCCAACTTCCTGCGGCCACTCTCCATTCTGCTGCTCTAGCCTGCCAGGAATGGCCCTTCAGGTAAAGGACACAATAATCATGCCAATCACAATCAGCACTACTAACCAGGTCAACGGTTCCAGCTTGATCTCCGAATCTCCACCTGGGTTAGTCGCGTAAAGAATGGTCAATAGCACCAACAAAATGACAATCAGGTCAAGGCCAGTAAACACAGTAGTTTTCCCACCCATTAGTGAATCAGCCCAGGCGACTGAGCCAAGCCAATACTCAGCCAGCTTGAGAATCCTTAACTTGCCTTAAGGATAAACGCAGATGGCCGAGATGGATGATGCTAAAGCGCTAGGGACAGGTTTTATTGCTGAAGTCACATTGGTAGATGAACGGCTCTTGCCAGTGCAGAGGAATTTCTAGCAAATCGCGCACGCCGGTAATGCCCTGGCTAATAAATAGCAGCACCGCCACGGTATTGAGAGTGGCGTGGGTAATTCGCCAACGTTTAGACTTGTAAATTTCAGGCAGGGTGGCCAGGGCAAAAATCATCAGCATTGCCGCCAGCATTCCTAAATAAAAGTGGGATACATACCACTCATCGCCCCGCCGAAAAACACCCGGCTGCATGCCCAACAACCACAATCCCATGCCTGTAAGCACAGCAAACAGCCCTCGCCACTGAGGGGTTCTAGCCCGGTACAAAAACACCAGAGCCGCAATGGTAAAGGCATACATCAGCACCACAAAAATGACCCGAAAGGGATCATCCGCCCAGACATTCTCTCGCCGAATGGTTTTAAAGATGGGATGGGCCAGCCCCAGCAGCACTAAGCCCACCACAGACCCAGCCAGCCAACGGCCTACCTTAACGTGCTCTTGCCCAACAACCGGGGCAATCTTCGTCTTGTCCTTGGCGTTGACGGCCAACCGCCGCTGACGAGTCTGCACGGCAAAGTAAGTAGCCACCCCAATCAGCGGCATAACAAAAGTAACAGCCAGAAATGGATGAAGCAATCTCAGTAGATCTGGGGTATCTAGCATGACAGGGCTCCTGAAGGCAGAAATGGTAGGCGTGAATGCTAACGCCTCAACGGGCAAATCTAACTTTCCATGCCATCTATCCTACTGGCCAACGCTAGATCCAAAGATTAAAGCGAGATAAGTGTTTGTCTAACGCTTTAGGCATTTGCTTAGTGAGTTCGGCCTTGGTCGCAAAAGTGAGGCGGTTTTGCGCCGGTACATCGAAGGGGTACTGTCCGGCAATATCATCTCGCTCCATTTGAGCCAGCAGAATTTGATCGGTCTGCTTGGCCTGAAGTGCGTAACCCATCTCCACACACACATTTGGGCTGGGGATAGCTAGCTTGAGGTCGCCAGCCGATTCAACAATGGGCGTACCATCGGCCACAAACAGCAGTGACTTGCGAATTTTGCGCGTCAGCGAGCTGTTCAATCGGGCTGGCCCCTCGCTAAGCCGATGAGAGACTTCCAGGGTCAGCGGCACCCGCGACTTGCTATTGAGACTGGCCACCGCATCCATCAACGACTGATGCAGCAACTTTGCCGACTCAGCATAGTCCGACTGGTAACAAAAGTAGATAATCGGGTCGAGGTAAGCCATCACCTCCTGCTTGGTGAAGTAGATTTCGTGGCTAATGAGATCGATATTGGCGATCGCATACCCGCCGCTGCCCTCAATGTAAAACTCCACCGTTTCACCATCCAGATAGCGCTGAAACCAGGCGCTCTGGCGCACTTCATCACTGTCATCCAAAAAGTCAGCCCGCAGCGCCGACTTCAGCAGGCTGTTTTTGCTCAAGCGCAGGTCGTAGGGGCGCTTTTCTAACTCACGCAAAGGCTCGTAGGCTTCTAGATACCAGGCTTTGAGAGCAATAATGGCCATTGGGGCGTCCTCACGGGCGGTAAATGCCAGCAGGCAGAAATTATCGCTTGATTCTAAAGCCAGATCGGCCAGATTGGACAGAGGCTACCACCAGTAGAATCGATTCGTGAGTTAACCAAGAGATACGTTAACCTACGCCTCCAGGCGCGGGAAGCGTCTGCTAGCTTCTGTAAGTTGGAGTTATTCCCAACTGAAGCTACTTAAGAAAAAGACAAACTTTTCTACCTAACGATATAGCGTCAATGTTTTTTTGGCATAAGATCTCAGCCTTCTGGCTATATCTTTCGGAAGATTTGATCTAGCCCCTTGAGTTGATATAACTGTTACGTCTTGAGGCGGTTGTTTTTCTAATTGTTGAATATTCAATAGTCGATATTCAAATCAGCCGCTCTAGAAACAAATCGACAGAAATTTTGAAAAGTTTGGAGACTTCAACATGAGTCGCTACATTGCTTCTCTGCTACTTTCTTTGCGTAGCCTGGTGATCGCTTTTATTTGCACAATCTTAATGTTTACCTATGCTCCATCCGCGATGGCCATTGGTAGCACACCTAGTCGTCCTGATCAGGGCACTGCACCGCTTAATGATATTTATCGCGAAGCTGAAAAAGCTGTGCAGCCCGAGAACGCTCTCGATGGCAAAAAGGTGATTGACCGAGCTAATCAAGGCCCTAACGAGGTGCAGAAAGATGCTGATGTCGATCAAATGAATCGGCCTGAAAATTCTGGTCAGGCAACCTCGGTAATTGATCAAATTCAAGATGCGCTTAGCAAGGTCACTTCGGATTCGACCAAATAGGTTACTGATTCAGCAGGTAGGCCTAAGTAGTTTCTTCATCGGTAGATGGCTGAGTCTCTGCAAGTCTTATAAGTATGAGATTTGCAGAGGCTTTTGCATTTTCCAGGTACAGCGGCCCGTTGACTGTGCTAGCGTTTGAAGAGAGTCTTGCCCTCTAGCCTGGAGAAACAACGATGCTAAAGAGTTATGAAGCCATTTATGAGAACGGTCAGCTAAAATGGCTGGCTGACGCCCCTCAGGTTCACTCTGCCCGCATTATCGTAACGGTGCTAGAAGAGACTGACGTGCTTCCTATGCAGCGGCAACCCTCAGATGCAATTGCAGGTAAAGGCGAAACTTTAGGTGACTTAGTGAGCCCTATAGTCCCAGAAAAAGATTGGGAATGCCTGAAATAATTATTCTCGATACGCACATTTGGTTTTGGTTTATCGCTCGAGAGTTCTTTCGATTTCCAGAGCACTGGCGCAGCCAAATAGAGACATCTGCCCAAGTTGGAGTTTCGCCAATTTCCTGTTACGAGATTGCCTTAGCTCAGCAGAAAGGGCGGTTAGCACTATCTTGCCCTGTTGGACAATGGCTTAAAGAAGCCTTGGCTCCATTGGGCATTGCATTACTGCCACTCACTGATGAAATAGCATGTTGTGCAGTTAGCCTCTCGCCCGTCCACAAAGACCCGTTTGATCGGCTGATTATTGCCACAGCGCTAATTTACAAAGCCCACCTAGCCAGTGTGGATACGGTGTTCCCTGGCTATAGTGAGCTTGATGGCTACTTAATGACTTAGAGTATCGTAAATTCTTGAAGGGATTGATGTCATTTCCCTAGTTGATCTTTGCGGCAGTGTAATGCTAGGGCTGAAGTTTCCCGCAGTCCTTAAAGTTCGCCAGAATTGTAACGCCTAATGTGTATATCCTTTGCGCCAGACTACGAAACGTTAGCAACCCTTGTAGCTTGATCTTTGCTCTTTCTAGCATGGAATTGGTGCTAATGCCGTGATCCCCACTAGGATCGCTTCATCGCTCCAGTCATTACAGGAGGCTCAATATATGGTTGCTACCGCCACAGTTGCATCCCAATTCCTCAGTCGAGAGCAGGAACTTATCCTCTGGCTAGATGATGTCTGTATGGAAGATGTGCATTTAGTTGGGGGTAAGAATGCCTCCCTGGGGGAAATGATTCAGCAGTTGACGCCCAAGGGAATTCGAGTGCCGCCTGGGTTTGCGACCACTTCCTATGCCTACCGCTACTTTATTGAGCGCACGGGGCTGGATGCCCAACTGCGGGAAGTGCTGAGCGGCTTTGATGTGAGTGATGTGATGGAACTGCGGCGGCGGGGGCGCAAGGCGCGATCGCTGATCCTCAACGCCACTTTCCCTGACGACCTCAAAGCTGCCATTCTCAATGCCTATCGCCGCATGTGCGAGATGGCAGACCAGAACCTTTGCCTGAACGACGAATCTTGCCTGGGCGACCATACCTACACCGAGGTAGATGTGGCAGTACGCTCCAGCGCCACCGCCGAAGATTTACCCGATGCCAGCTTTGCTGGTCAGCAAGAAACTTATCTCAATGTCTATGGCGACCAGGCCGTGCTGATTGCCTGTAAACAATGCTACGCCTCACTGTTTACCGATCGCGCTATTTCCTACCGGACTACCAAAAACTTCGACCATTTTGAGGTGGCGCTATCGGTCTGCATTCAACGCATGGTGCGCTCTGACCTGGCCACCTCTGGGGTAATGTTCTCTATTGATACCGAAACCGGCTTCCAGAATGCCGTGCTGATTACCGCCGCCTACGGGCTGGGGGAAAATGTGGTGCAGGGCACTGTTAATCCTGATGAATACGTGGTGTTTAAACCGACCTTGAAAACTGGCCATTGCCCCATTCTCAGCAAGCGCCTGGGCACTAAAGCATGGCGCATGGTCTACGATACCACCGGTACCGACCTTACTAAAAATGAACCCGTGCCCCTGGCTGATCGCCATCGCTTTGCCATTGATGACAACGACATCCTGCAACTGGCTCACTGGGCTTGCACCATTGAAGACCACTACACCCAACTACGGGGCACCTACAGCCCAATGGATATTGAGTGGGCTAAAGATGGCCTGACGGGAGAATTATTTATCGTCCAGGCTCGTCCAGAGACTGTGCAGTCCCAGAAATCCTCGAACGAACTGCGGACGTTTCTGTTAGAGGTTCCCGACAGTGTAAAACCTGTTGCCAGGGGCCGCGCGGTAGGCGACCTGATTGGCCAGGGCAACGCCTGCGTGATTCTAGACGTTCACCAAATTGGCCAGTTTCGGCCAGGGGAAGTGCTAGTTACAGCCCGCACCGACCCCGACTGGGAACCGATTATGAAGCAGGCCAGCGCCATTGTGACCGACCAGGGTGGGCGTACCTGCCACGCCGCCATCATTGCACGGGAGTTGGGGATTCCGGCGATTGTCGGCTGCGACCACGCTACCCAGGTTCTCACCACGGGGGAACTTGTCACCGTTTCCTGCGCCAGTGGTGAAGAGGGCTTAATTTATCGGGGCATCTTGCCCTACCGGGTAGAAACCACCCAGTTGGATAGCCTGCCCGAAACTCGCACCAAAATTATGATGAACGTGGGCAATCCAGAACTGGCCTTTACCCTGGCCGCCCTACCCAGCGACGGCGTAGGGCTGGCCCGATTGGAGTTTATTATTGCCAATCATATCCAGGTGCATCCCCTAGCCTTGCTCAACTTTGAACAGCTACCTGATGGGGCCGAGAAGCGCCAGATCGAAAAGCTCACAGCCCTCTACGATTACAAACCTCAATACTTTGTGGATAAGCTGGCCCAAGGAGTCAGCACGCTGGCGGCAGCTTTCTATCCCAAACCAGTGGTCGTGCGCCTGTCAGACTTCAAGAGCAATGAGTATGGCCACCTGCTGGGCGGCAGCGACTTTGAACCCGCCGAAGAAAACCCCATGATTGGCTGGCGTGGAGCCTCCCGCTACTATGACGACCGCTACCGCGATGGCTTTGCCCTGGAGTGTCAGGCCCTTAAGCGTGTTCGCGATGACATGGGCCTCACCAATGTGATTTTGATGGTACCCTTCTGCCGCACTCCTGACGAAGGCCGCCTGGTGCTGCAAGAAATGGCCAAACACGGCCTGGTGCGCGGCGAAAATGGGCTACAGGTCTACGTCATGTGCGAACTGCCCAACAATGTGGTGCTGGCCGACGAGTTCAGTCAGGTGTTCGATGGCTTCTCCATTGGCTCCAACGACCTCACCCAGCTCACCCTGGGGTTGGATCGTGACTCGGCTCTGGTGGCCCACCTGTTCGACGAACGCAGCAACGGCGTCAAGCGCATGGTGCGCATGGCGATCCAAACCGCCAAAGAACACCAGCGCAAAATCGGCATCTGCGGCCAGGGGCCCAGCGACTACCCCGAATTTGCCCGCTTCCTGGTCGAGCAGGGCATCGACTCCATCAGCCTCAACCCCGACACGGTAATCAAAACCCGCCTGGACATTGCCGACATGGAGCGGCAGATGGGACTCTAATCGCTGAGGAAACTTATAGGGGGGATGCAGTCTTCTCAAAGAGACGGCGTGTGATTTTAAGCTGGGAAATCCTGGTAGGGTAGAAATCCAGAATCCAGGAAATAGAATTCAGGAGGAATCTGGCTTTTGACTCCTGAATTCTATCCTTGGGAAAACCTCCCGTCTTGAGGAATATGCCATATCTAGTAATAGGTACTTTTATAAAGCTAGAGGCTTAAAGAATTTAGCCTTCATAAAAGCAGGTATTTTTTTTTGGGAAACTTTTTTGGCCAGTAAAGCTTGAGTTAATCTCTCTGGAGCAATCTTGCCCAGGGGGGGGATATAATCCATTATGGCTGGTAGTCAGGGTTACATCTTTCGATTGCTTTGTAAATAGAGCGTCTAATCAGAATCAGGACGTGAACCTGTAACGTGTCGCGCCAACGCTTACAAGTTGGACGCGCTCATTTGTTTGTGCATCTACCTTCGATGTCTACTTATTCACGAAGGATGTTTCAATGCTTCAATTCAAAACAGTCTCAACGCTTCTGGCTACGGCTGCTATCGTCAGCCTGGCTCCTGTAGCCGGTGCAGAAGCCGCCCTGCTCGCAGGCAACCCCCTATGTAGCATTAGTAACGTGACTGGGGCCGTGGCCTGCGCTGGGTCTTTTGCGGGCAATGACTCTAATCAAAAAGCCGATGTCTTAGATCAGTTGGTTAGCTCTTTTGGCAGTTTTACCGGCATTGGTGAGTGGAGTCACGATCTCGACAGCGACAAGTCTGACGGTTCAGGTAATGGCCCTTTCACCAGCAATCCTGAGGTTACGAATGGTACGCTGACCTTCGACACACCTCAGACAGGGTTCTTTGCCATTGCTCTTAAGGCTGGCCCTCGGTTTAGCCTGTACTTGCTAGATGGCGGGACAACTGGGATCTCGTCCTTTAACTTCGATACCATTGGTACCTCAACTAACCCGCGAGGCATGGCTCAGGACTTATCCCACGCCTCTCTTTATCACTTTGATGGTGAAGACACCGAACCCATTCCTACCCCAGCGTTACTGCCAGGGTTGATAGGGTTGGGTATTGCCGGGCTACGCCAGCGCAATGATAAGCCTGAGGAGGCTACTGACGCCTAGAATTCAATAGGCACGACAAATAAGCCCCAAGCCTAAAAGGCTTGGGGCTTATTCTTTATATTGAGTTGTACAGGAACTACTGACGGCTTATCGGGCTAACGGTCTATCTACTTAATCTAAGTCTGAGGTGAGGAGAAAACCCTACTTCCGCGTTGTTTTTGCGCTTCGGCCTCCAGCTCTTCCTACAGGCCCTAGTGCCATACGGCCTAGACTTAGCAAACCGATGCCAACCACTGCAAAGTTGCTGGCGCTGGCCAGACCCACCTTCGTGATACTCGTTTTAGCGTTTTGCTTTAGGGTTTCGGCTTGGGTCTCAATCGCTTGAAGCGCCTGGGTAAAATCTTCAGGGGCAGCATTGGCCGCAATATCAGGATTGGAACGACTCTCTTCAACCTGGGTTTGTAGTTGAGAGGCTTGAGTGCCAATGTTATTAACAGTTTGAGAGTGGAGCGAGAAGCTCTCCCGCACAACAAACAGGCAAATGAGTAAAAAGAACCCCCCTACCCCCAAACAGAGGTAGGACATAACCCTACGCAAGCTCAGATTTTCCCAAGCGCCATACAGCAAAAGGGCTATCCCAATGAGCAGCACGATACTGCGATCGCCCATCTGCTGAAGCACCCCTACCCGCCAAACCGTGCCAGCACCCAGGGGAAAGGTAAGGGCCACCATATCAGCAATAAAACCGAGAATACAGGTCAGGCCCACAACGCGGGCAATGGCTTGACCACTAAACGGAGATGAAGAAAGCGGATTAGAAGCACTAACCATATCAATAACCTTATGGAAAGGGTAGATCAGCCGAGTGTTAACGCTTGCTCTGGATAGTTCCAAAGATCTGCGTCAACTCATCGGCGCTTAGGTAACCACTACTTCTTTCGAAGGTTGCAAGCGAGTTCGGTATAGTTTCTCAGATTTCACACTAATTTTATGCAGCCGTCCCTGTCGCTATTCGAGCTACAGCATTTCTGAAGCTAGTGAGTACGTGGATGGTCATGAAATCCTCGCCCTTAGGCGGTAGGTTGTACCTCACCACACCGTGAAATGCTGTATACCCGATCGACTAAATGCACTGAAGCGAGCTAAGCTTTACTCCAGTGCAGCGGGTGAGTTTATCAGTCGATTCAACTAGGAAATTTAAGCAGACTCAGAGGATTCATCTTGCTTTTTGCGCAATGCGGCTACTCCCATGCCAATTAGACCGGGCAGCAAGGCCGGAGTGGGTACATAGCCATACTGGAGGTGGTCAACTTCCCAATCATTGCTCTTAGGCATTTCGATTTCGATGTAAGCCACACCAGGGTAGTAGCGTATACCGAAGAATCGGTCTTCTGCTGTTTGGCCATTAACGAAGCCATCCCCAAGGTTTTTAGCAATAATTTCCTTGAGCAGTTGATTTCCAGTGGTAAAGGCCCGAAAAATTACATCGCCTTTGCCAGTAAAGGCTGGAGGAGTATCGCCGTCTACGAAGCCCACATCTGTCCACACAATGCCCACATGACTGGGCAACTTGCCTAGGATACCAGTGTCAAATGTAAACCGCAAAACTTTATTGCCGTTAGAGTAGAAGCTCTTACCAGCGCTACCGCTGCCATCTAGTACCCCATCGTCGCCATCAACAGAATCCGTGAGGGTATTACCCGGTAGCCCAGATAATACAAAGCCTGCTGAGGCCGTAACCCCTGGAGTGTTTAAGGCACCATCTTCAAAATCTTCGAGATGAAAATAGCCGTATGGGTCAGTTGTAAAATCAATACTGGCAAACGGGCTGTCACTGAACTGTGCATAGGGAGTAGGGCCGTAAAGAATAGCGGCCTTGGCTACTGGAGCCTGACTCACAATGGCTAAACCAGCCATACCAGCCGCAGCACTGATGGCGGCTTTATGGAACAAATCGATATTCATTGGTGGTTTGCAACTCCTCTATAAGAACAATGGTAGACTTGCCCTGAGTTGCAATCGGAAGACGTGGCTCAAGTGGATTCTGCAAGCGATAACCCGCAGTAAATAAGTATACACTTATTTTGTCTACTGAACCCTATCTACGTTATAAATTAAACCAACATGTATTTGCAAGCAAGAGACAGGACTTTAGGTAGCCGTAGGTTTTCCATCAAGATTATTGAGGCTGTTGCGGTCACTGACCTGAGATCCTGATTCTTGCTCTAAGCCAGGCAAAAGTACTAAGCGAAGTAGTTTGAAACAACCAACACCCCTGCAACAGCATCACTGCCAACTAGGTTGACTCCGGTAATATCAATCACTAAGTCGGCATCCTTAGAAAAAGCTGCTGTATTATTGTTGACAGACAAGTAGGTGCGGCTTCCCCAGCGAAAGATCACTGCCTGATTTGTGCCTAAGGGCTGAGCCCCACTACTAACCTGGTTTTTATCCTGATAGGCCATTAAAAGCGCTTGTTCTAGACTAGCTCCGCCAACTAACCCAGCATTAAACAGCCCTTGAGGTAATTCAGCCGTTAACAAATTTTGGTCATAGTCTAGCTGAATGCGATCGCCCTTAACCACGTCAAACCCTAGGATTTTGTCCAAAGCTGCTAGGGTTGATTGAGACAAAGCCTTTGTCTGCGACCGCCCTGTATAAACAAAACGATCAGCACCATTTCCGCCGTCTAGTGTGTCGGCTCCACCCAGGCCAATCAAAATATCATTACCACCTTGACCTAAAAGGTTGTTACCCGCCGAGGTGCCAAAAATAATGTCGTTGCCGCTGCCGCCAGTAGTTGGCAGACCGCCTTTTTCAAACGCGCCTACATCGGGTTTGGAGTCTCGCTTAAATAAGCGTTGATCTTGGGTTGGCACCAGACTGTTTTTAACTCCAGTGTTAACAGCCGGGCTGCCTGCTAGCAGCGGATGGACTAAATCATCCCCAATTTTCATCAGCGGCCCCAATTGAGGATCCACAATCCGACTTTTAGCGGCTACACGTTTCCCCGAGCTAGTAGGTGCTGGAAATTCAATATTGCCGCCCCCGTCGCGGGGAGTAAAGCCAACCTGCTGCTGATTTTGATCGCTAGCGGTATTAAACGCCACAATTGAATTACGCAGAGTAATCGAGCCTTTATTGTTATTGTTCATCCACAATGCCCCATTAGCCCGACCTGCATCATTATGAACAATTGTGGAATTGGTGATGTTAACTGGGGCGGCGGAGCTGGTATTTAAGAACATTGCTCCGCCAGCATCATCAACAACTCGATTAGCTGAGAAGGTACTGTTTGTGATATTAACCGCTCGCCCAGTCTGTACCCAAAGTCCACCCCCTTGGGTGCGGGCAACGTTATTGGCAATTCCTACATTGCGGATCGTCACAAAGCCACCATTGACCTCTATTCCGCCTCCACGAGCCAGATTTTTACCACTCAGGCTAACGGTATTTCTTAGTAACGTACTATTCTCCAAAACCAGCTTATCTGATCCGTAACCCCAAATATACAAAGCCCCACCACCACCTTTAGTTTTGTTACCTTCAAACCAGCTATTTTGGATACGAACAGTACCTCCGTTAGTCGTGCCCGGTCCGCCAGGGCCAGCGCCATCACTAAATATGGCTCCTCCGCCATTGCCAATAGCCGTATTGTTGAGAAACACCGAGTTTTTGGCAGTAACTGGCATAGAGATGTTGTAAACAGCACCTCCATTAAAACCTCGGTTATTAGTAAACCGAGAGTTTTCAATAACCAAAAACCCAGGCCCACCCGCTCCGCCAGCGCTATTGGTAGAAATTGCGCCGCCACTCTTACCATTGCTGCCAAGGGTGCCATCATTACGGTCAAAACTACTATTTTGGATTGTAACTCGAGCCCCCGCACCAACTTGCAATGCCCCCCCTCGCTTGGCCTTGTTATGGTTAAGGCGACAATTAACCAAAGTAATCGTACAAAAGTTGGCGCTATTAATAGCCCCACCTAGCCCTGATACCTGCGCACCCTGACCATTGCCATTAATAAGTGTTAATCCTTTGAAGGTTGCTTTTATCGTGTTCTGAGATGTGCCAACTTGAAAAATACGACTGGTATTGTTACCGCTAATAGTGAGATTAGCTACTCCTGTAGCGTCCAGGGTAATATCTTTGCCAAGAAAAATTTCCCCACTGGTTAGACGGATAGTTTTGTTAGCCAAGTTAGTTGCAAAGCGAATGGTGCTGCCAGCAGATGCCGCTGCAATAGCTGCCCGTAATGAACCAGCCCCATTATTAGCAGTCGTGGTAACAGTAATTACGTTTAGGTTACTGCTATAGCTAGCCTGGGCTTCTGTGCTAAAGGCTGAAATGGCCTCAATTGAGCCAGTATGTAGCTCAAAATCCCAATCGCCGTCGTAGCCAGTGATGTCAATAGAGGCTGCAATATCAGCCTCAGTCCACTCGCTAACGTACTCAACAAATGCTTGCCCTGCGGGGCCAAGACCAACCTCGCAGCCGTAGAACAAAATATCAGCTGTAGGGGTTAGCGCCTCTCGCCATTCTGCTAAAGCGTCCTGATAGTAGGGCAGTGTGTTGGTAGATAAGGCCGTAGAACCAAGCCAGACTTCACCAGGCTGGCCGTGGGAAACAATGTGAACGCTCTCTATTTCAGAAAATGATTGGAGAGCAGTAGAAATCTGGGTGACACCATCTTGAGCAGAATCGAGATGAATAACCTCTAAATGATTAGGTATCCCTTCGAGTAGGGTACCCATGTCAGCCACAGATTCATCAATAAAAACAATACCTTTGATCAGTGTAGGAACACCTTGAGTCGTCATTTTATCTCCACTTCATGGGTTTAAATGCCGTCTCAGCTTTTGTCCTAGTGACTTAGTTCAGGAACCAATTTTTAATCCAAATGTTTTTGCTTACAATATTCGAGATACTCGCGCAGCTAAAGTCCAAAGCCATAAAGAATAACAATTGATCAGACTAGCTCGATGAAACTTTCCCTGAAATAGGTCTATGAGGGCACAAGCTCCTAAACAGTCATTAACCCTAATGAGGGCTATAGGATCAATTGACAAAGTTTACGGGAAGGACAAAACGAAGATACAGCTGAATACTGGTAGAGAAAACCCTAATTTGAACCAAATCTAGAGGGAGGTGGTTACTAAAGTTTGTACTCTCCCTTACTTATATCACTATACATCAATTTTGTAAACTTTCTAGAGGCCTCAGTGAAATTACAGGTTGACATTAGCCCAATTCTAGAGCTAAGACAGTGCAAAAAAAGGCATAGTTTTACTTATGCCTTTATCTCAGCTAAGAGAGTATCTTGGCTTAATCAGTTAGCCCATCTCTAAGCCTCTTCTTCTACAGAGCCTTGCTGCTTTTTGCGCAGTGCAGCTACACCTATACCTACTAAACCAGGCAATAAAGCAGGAGTTGGCACAACTCCAGGATTTCCTACGCCACTAGCGTCTATCACAGTTACACCACCAAACGTGCCATCGATACTTTGATAACGCACGTAGAAATCTTTCAAGTCAAAGGAAGTGACGCCTGGTAAAAAGAAACTTAATGTGGGTGAGAAAGTGAAGGAATCGCCCTGCAATACTCCACCACCGCCACCAGCGGCACAGTTACCTGCGCCGCCGCCGCCCTTAAAGCAAATATCAAGGGGACCATTAGGAAAAATACTTGGTGTAACACCTTCTCCCTTTACAGTGCCGTCAGGATCGCTAGAATCCCAGTCAAAGGTTCCTTCTCCAGCAGGCGTATCAACATTAAACCCCAGAATAGAGATTCTGGATGCGGTGACATTAGCACCAGAATTGTTTTCAACAGTTATCGAGAAGTTAGCGTTCGAACCGTCAAAGCTATTAAGCAGAAAGATGGCTTTAGCTTGTAAACCTGAAGTTGGGAAAGGATCTGGAGTTAAGTCGTCATCGCCAACTAAACCGCCATAGAAGAAGATTGTAAAGTCTTTTCCAACACTAGTGCTATCAAGCGTCACTATGTTGTCATCATAGTTAAATGTTAAAGCTTGGGCTGGTTGGCTAGCTGTTCCAATGCTAAGAGTCGCAGCAATAGCTACGCTAGAGCTCCAAAGAGTTTTGTTCATTGCTTCTCAGATGAATTACTACAAGTTAGAACATGAAAAGGAACTGATTGGTAGAGCAATGAAGTGGATGAACAATTCACTTTTAAGATCGATTTACTCCATAACGTAGGATAAATTAATCTCTTTTGGCAAAACAATCATCCTGAAGACTCTTGTTAGTTAAACCAGATACGGCAAAACTCGCGTGCAAGAGTTTTTCCCTGATGCTTTGAGTATAAAATGATCTGCGTTCAAATGTGTCTTTTGAGGGGTAAGCTTTACCAAGGAAATAAACTTTCACAGAAGAAAAGTTTGGCAATTAAGCTTTTGACCTTTTCTTAGACTGCTCAATCATGGCCATCATGACGTAATAGTAGACGGTTAACAAAATTCCTACAAAAATCTGCCCACCCCAAAAGCCATGCCAAAATTTAAACCACCATTCGCCCCAGTACACATGGGCGATAGTAACTAGCATTAAACGAGGGATGTTAAACAGCAAGGAAATGAATGCTGCAATGATAATTAAAAGCACCATCTGGCCAGGCTTTTGCTTATAGAGAATGCCCATGAATAATCCAGTAGCCGCTACAGAAAGCGCCATATCCAGGCCGTTACAGCCCCAACCCACCTCTACAGCTCCCTCGGGAAAGGTAATGTAAACCCCCTCCTGCATGGCTGGAAAACCAAGTGCCCGCATGGCCGCACTACTAACTTCAGCCATCTTGATTTCGAGGAACTGATAGGGTGCAATAAAATCCCAAATGAAGCGGGAAATAAAGCCAATACGAGGGTAGGTCGTCAGCCCTATAAAAAAACTGGGCATCATAAACTGCCTAAAAAAACTGGCTCCCCAAGTGCTGCAGGCAATACCAGCTAAAATGAGCATCCAGAGGAAAGCTTGGGGCCAGAGGGCAAAGCGGCAAAATGGAAATAGTACGGTTCCAGCTATAATTAGCAAATGGCCAAGCAGACGATCTTCATCGGAGGCTTTAAGCTCTTTTAGAGTTGAGCGGCGATTCCATAACTCGGCTGCCGCCAAACCCAACATACAGAGGATCAAAAACCACCCAACTTTGCCTTGCAGTGCTCTGGGTGCTAGGTAACCCAACCAGGCTGGCAAATAGACTAATCCTACGGTTAAACCTAAAAGAACAACCCTGCCATGGACATTTTTAGCCATTGAAACTATCCACACCCAAATCGTCTGGAGATGGGTTGTTTGCTTTACATTGGGGGAAGCCATCGGTGTGCTGATTTATGCTAAACGAGATGTTTTATGGTCAGAATTTCCCACCTATTTGATGGAGTGCTGGGCTCTTTTCAGAGCAGTAGATTTGCTCAGATCTATCCCTTATGCTTTAAGCCAATACGTCCAAGGCCCAGAAAGCCTAACCCAATAATGACTTGGCGACTCAAGACAGAAATCATTGACCTGACGACACTTCCACGGGCGTTCTGCTTTAGCGTTTCGGTTTGAGTCTCTAGCTGAGGCAGCGCTTCTTTAATACGTTCAGGCGTAACCTCAGGCGGCAGATCTACACCAGAGAGTGCCGACTCTAGCTGAGAACGTATGGCTTCAGCTTGACTTTCAATATTTCCTAGCGCTTGATTTTGCAACGTAACACCGTCGCGAATAACTAATACCCCAGATAACAAAAAGATAATTCCTGTAACCATACAGGCTAGAGCCAGGCTTCGGGCAATAGCCGGTTGATCTAGAAAACTGTACAGCAGTAATGCCGAGCCCAAAAATAGAATGATACTGCGGCCACTGAACTGCTGCATAAAGTCAATCCGCCACTCCAGGGCCATCAGGTTTGGCGATATCATTAAGGCCAGGAAGTTCATCATAAACCCTACGATACACGCCACCCCTAGCACCAGGAATATATTACGGGCAGCCGAGGGCCAGACACTTGGAGTTGAGAGCAGTTGGGATCCAGGAATACTTGTCATAGTTAATCAAGTTAAATCTTACACTAAGGGCAAAGTAATATTGCGAACAGATTCTCTACCTATCTTTCTAAGCCGTGACCCAGGAACCGGACATTTCCGCTGGAGTTTAGTGAACTCTGCTAAAGCTTTACAATGACAAAGTCTCGAACGGGTCTTCCATTGGCATAATCACTTTGCGACTGGAGTTCATCCGTGCCTGCAGCTTAGCCTGCTCTTCATGCCACCGCAGCCCTAATAGAACGGCTACAGTCACCACCTGAGCTGGTTCTTCCATCTGAGTCAAAATGAAACCGAATGCTAATGTACTCAGTATAAAAAACTTGCACATATCATCTACACAAAACCATCGCCAAGCGACATAGGCTAGGTAGAGATAGCTAAACAAGCCGATAAATCCTAGATCTCCCCAAATCCCAGCCCAAGTGTAGAGTGGAAAGTAGACAGTAGATTCTTTAGCAATCCAACCGGTAGTAACGACGCGGAAAACTTGTTGTGAAGCTGGATGTACTGTTGCTCCTAAGGGCATGAGTAAATTGGCATAGTCTCTCAAGATCCATCCTCCTAAGCGACTGACACCATGTCCAGGGCCAATTCCTAAGAACCAGTTAAATAGAGAGTCATAGTGAGTTGGAATGATGCGGAAGGCCGCTGTTTTAGTTAACGTTGCTACTCCATCGAGCCCATACAGTCCTTCTCGGGTTAACCAATTTCGGTAAGCGCCCAGGAACTCATAATCTAAGTTAAAAATAGCCCAGTAAAAAACGCCTATAATAACCGCCATAAGAACTGCATACTTAAGCATTTTGCGGAGGTACTTTACTTTTACAGCAACTAATAGGACTCCGCCACATATCAGGGCTAAGAACACTTGTTTTGAATCAGAAATCTGAGTTTGAAAAATGCCTGCTAAAAATAGAGAACTTCGTATCCAAAGAGGTTTATCCTTGTAATAATTAAACACATATATACCTACATAGATGGTGATAGTGCAAGATATGTAGTTACCAGCGCTACCACCGCCTCCGCCAAACACTCCAGCAATGTTATCCTGGAGGGTTCCGCCGTCAGGTTTTGGATATAGGCCCAGCGGAATAAAGATCCATTGGATCATAGCCATTGCAAAATTAGAAATAGCAAAGATGATGATCCACTTGCGAAATCTCTCTAGATTTTTACCAGCTAAAGGCACCATAACCATAGCCATAAGTAGTATATACGGCTCAGCTAAGATCATAAAATAGATGAAAACATTAATTAGCCCGGCCTGATTCAGCAAGGCACTAGCTATCATACTAGCTAAGAGGACTCCAGTTGCAAAAGCCAAATCTCTAACAATTCTGGCTTGAATTCGATTTTTAAGAGGAGTTGTTAAGATAATTATTAAAGCTACAATTGGGACAAACCCAAAATGCACAAAGTTGAGAATCGAGGGAGCTCCAAAAACAGTAAATACACGAGGATAAAAGATTGTGACGTATGCCCACAGTAAAAGAGTTACAGCTCTAACGGTACCTTCTGGATTTTTTGAAAAAAGGACTGGATTATTCATAAAATTTTGGTAGGTGCCCTAGTCGTTTGACAACAATTTATCGATCAAACAGAAACAAGATCATATAAATCCAAATAGTGTTGAGATACAGTACTTCCTAAAAAATTTGGGTTAACAAAAGCTTGTCCAGTCTTGGATTGGCACAATGCCTTTTGCATAGCTGCAGACAGATTAGAAATGGGTGTTTTCTCCAGTGAGAAATAATGGCAATTAAATGAACCAATCTCATGGAAAATCGGAATGTCTGAACAGACCACTGGACAACCTAGGGTTTGAGCTTCTACTAGGGGCAAGCAGAAACCTTCTGTAGATGACGGCATCACAAATAATTCAGCTTGTTCGTATAGCCATCGCAGTTCACTATCACTTAATCCTGACAGAAAAATGACCTCTGCTTGTAGATTGAGGCGCTGAACAAGATTATGCAAAGCTTCAGTCTCAGGGCCAGGACTGCCCACTAAAAGAAGCTGAACATCAGCAGCAATTTGGCCACTTTGCCGAAGCTTGTCATAGGCTTTAATTAATAGATTGAGATTTTTGTTCTTGCGGTGCTGAGCGACTCCTAGAATAAACGACTTGCCTGAAAGATAGGCTAGGCGAGATGAAAGAGTTGATGGTTCACTTGATAAGTCTACCGAGTTATAAATGACTCTTATCGGCTTGCGATTATGTAGTTTAGGAAAATGCGAATTCAGTGAATCTAACGTTACTTGGGATACGCAAGATAAACCATCACTTTGGCCAACACACTGGCGTAGAAATCCCTGATTGAACCAAACTTGAGGATAGCCAAAGTTCTGAGGACACTCGAAGGGATACAAATCGTGAATAGTTGTTACGATTGGAGCATTAAACCAACGTCGAATAATTGGGAAAGGAAAGGAGAGATGAACAATATCAGGCTTGAGTTGATTAGCAAGTTTAGGAAGTTCTTTTAGAAACCAAAGATTTCGGGAAACTGACCGATTCTGAATTGCAATATCAATTAGCTTGATCTTAGGTGAAGATAAGTTGAAGCTGTGGCTAAAGTAATCCGTCTGCCAGTCGCCAATGATGACTGTAACCCGATTCACTTCATCCCGCTCAGCCAGACATTGAGCAAGGTTAGCCCCGTGGCGGCAAACCCCCGTTGGTTTTTCGGGGCGATGGAGAATGGGAATGAGAATATGCATAGCGGCTTTGACTAGATTTTGACAGGCACAGGATTAGCAGTTTTCTGGTACAGCGCATCCAGACGTTCGCCCACTACTCGCCAACCGTAGTTTTCACTGACGTGTTTGCGTCCGGCGGCTCCCATTTGTTCTCGCAGACCAGAATCCTGGGCTAGGCACACCATGGCTTCAGCCATTTTCTGGACTGTCTGTAATGGCGTGTTAGCCACAACCTTGAATCCAGTCTCTTCTGTCACCTGTACGGCTGGCCCTCCTAAGTCAAGGCAGATGACTGGACGCCCAGCGGCCATGCCCTCAATGCAGACCCACCCACCCGAATCGTGTAGGCTGGGATGTACTAAAGCGTGGCAGTCTCGAAGCTTCTCAAGGGTTTCTTCCCGAGTAAGGCGACCCCAGAACTTAACTCGGTCGGCTACGCCCAGGGCATCCGCCATCTTTTGCAGCGTTTCTCGCTCTGGGCCATCCCCTACTAGCCAATATTCAGCCTGGGGGAGATTGGCCTGGGCAAAGGCCCGAAGTCCCAGATGATAACCCTTCCAGTGCAGTAGCCGTCCCATACTAATGAACCGAATCGGCTGGTGAACCGGTAGTGAATACTGCTTTAGCGAATCTAGTTCGTCCTCCAGCAACCCTACTTCCGGCACAATTTGAATATTTTTTGCACCCATCTTACTCAGCCGTGCTGCTGTATCAGTTGTAGTGGCTCGAACTACAGTGCTTTTTCGGGCTGTTAGTCGCGTGAAAGGGTCTAACTCCCCGATTTTACGAGCTAGGTCACGTCCTAGTTCGTAGAGTCTAGCTTTCAGGCTGAAATCTTGCCAGAATGGGGCTGGAGCTGATTCGCCCCCTCCCACTGGCCCCCAAATAAAGGGTATTGGCAAAAAGGCCAGAAAACTAGGGCTGGAATATTTAACAAAAGTCACATGGTGGGCCAGGTCAAACTTAATGTTTTGGTGGAGCCGACGCGCAACAAAGTAGGCTTGAATCTGCCAAAGGTAGTAGTGGATTTGCATAGCCCCAGACTGTCCCCAGCGGAGGCTATCTTGCCAAAAGGGTAAGGTGAAATAAACGAAGTGAAGATTGGGTATCGGGTTGCGAGCTAGTTCAGCCTCAATAGCCTCACGGCTCTCATCGGGTCGGGTTAAGACCCAAACCTCGTGCCGCTTGGCGACTTCACGGGCTACATTCCACCCAACGCCGCGTTCAGAGCCGCGACCAGGTTCGCAGGAATAGGCAGAAATCAGTACCTTCATGAACGAATCATCTCCTGGCGTTAGAGGGATGGGCTAGGTGTGCCAACGTTGATTACAGGCACCTCTGACAGCTCAGGCTGACCTACAGTAGGGCTGAGGCCCTGCTGCTGACGTATCCGGTTAGCTACCTGAATGAAAGACTCAACTGCAAAATTCAAATCCTGGCCATCAAATACTTCCATAGAGCGTTGGCTGTAGCGCTGGCGAGTTTCAGTATCGGCCATAGACAACATGGCTTGGGCCAGAGCATCGGAACTGCCGTGGCGATATACCAAGCCGTTGTAGCGGTGGATGACAGTGTCGTTATAACCCCAGTTACCGCAGCGATCGCTCAAAATGGGTGGACACCCCGAAGCCATAGCTTCTGATACCACCAGAGGATGAGGATCAATCCGAGAGGTGCAGACAAAGCAGTGCATAGCTGCGTAGTACAGAGGCAACTCAGATTGATTGACAAAGCCAACATTGACAACTTCACCGTTCAGTTGGCCAATACGAGCGTTAATCTGGGCTTCCAACTCGCCGCCGCCCAGCATAATGCCGCGAATGCGAGGATTTTGCTGGTGGGCTTTGACGATTGCTTCAATAAACTCAAAAGGAGCCTTCCGCTCAATATATTTAGCTACAAAGCCGTACAACAACGTATTGTTATCCCAGGCGTGTTGACGGTAAACCTGCTGGATGTCGGTCTGGCGATGGGCAATGGTTTGTCGATAGCGTTCCCCATCAACGGGGTGACAGCCTCGAATAATTTTTTCGTCTGGAATACCGTAGTGGCGTAGATGAATTTCGTTATGATCTCCGCAGGAAAGCCAGTAATCGGCTAAATTCATCATCCAGGGGTACATAAACGACATGACAATGCGTCTAGGTCGGCTATACCTCCCATCAGAAAGAATTGTGGCATCATTCTGCATGATTAGGGGGATACCCCGCAACTTGCAGAGCAGTGCAGTTAATCGGTAGGAATAATTAACAAAGCTCTGCATAAATATGGCGTCAAAATTTTGTCGAGTTAATTGAGAAATTAACGCAGGGCTAATTACTGTTTTTTGTCGAGTGTTAGGAACTTTACCGGTTAAATCCTTAAGATATTGATAGTCATAACCGTTGAGCAAATCTACATCCCAAGCCTGGGCACCATGACCTAAAAACTTATCTCCCGCCTGTTGATTTTCATCAGACAGATAGAGCACCTTAACTGATAGATTAGGCTGCTCACTAAGCTTTTTCCATAGAGGACCGTGATGTTGAGTGGGGTGAGTAAAGACGATTCCTAGGCGAAATAGTTCCATCGTTTGCTCATCCAATTTCTATAAATAGCAATTTATCTAACATCAGCGACTAACTACCAATCAAAGCTGGTTTCATAACCCAAATCAACCAATAGCTTCCCAGCTATGCGCTTAAAAGCTTGCTTATGCTCATACTTAAAGTTCTTTTGCCATCCGCCAACAGATCCCTTACCACCCTTGATGTAGGTGTGAGATTCCTCTGGATTCATCGCCCGGGAAGAAAACTTGGTCGTAATCTGCTCGTTGGACATGGCAACTCCTAAGTGGTCAAAAATTCGCTCCACTAAATAAAGTCGCTTTTCTTCAGATCCCCCGCCTCGTTCTCCAACCAAGTCTTCAAACCGAATAGCTAGGGTTTCGGGATGGCTAAGCCAGCCTTGCCAGCGCTTAAAATCCTGCCCAATGTCAGGCTGGGATAGGTTAGACCCCAGAGGAGAGCCTAGTGGAATCCCTTCAATCGTTTTCATGAGTTGCTGATCGAAATCAGGAAGTTGCTGATAAAGCTTGTGTAAAAAAATACGCTCTTCCTTCATGACCCAACGAGCATGGGAGACTGCTACATCTCGAAGATCTCGGTAAATAAACAATAACTTGCATTGATGTTCGCTTAAGATATTAAGAATCTCTTCGCTAAACATCAGGTGGCTACGCACAATAGAATTATCCGGGGCAGAACCAATCTTCCAACGAATATGAGCAGGGGTGTTCATAATTCCACATAGTGCCTGGATGCAAACAATATCATCCCACTGCTGCAGTCCTGGAATAGAATAAAGGATTTGATATAAGAGATGAGTACCACTTTTAGGATAAGAATTACAGATAACGAGTTTTTTAGATTTTCCAAGTCGGGTAACTTTTTCTTTAAGATACCGCCCTAGAAATAAGGAATCTCTAGCCTGAAGCTGAATGCTATTTTTTAGTAGATAACTCAAGGGTTCATTCCTCCTAGCCTAAAAAAACCACAGTTTGTTTGCCTTGATTGACTGACAAAACTCTCAGAACTGGCGGCTAGAAGCCCCGCCTACCCAGACAAAACCCGCCTACGCGGGTTTATGACTGGGTCAATTAGTCTGTGAAGGCCGACTTCGCTCGTGTAGCCATGGTTTGAACTGCCAGGGGTCAAAGTTTTGTCAGTCAACCAACTGTTTGCCTGCCTTAACTCTTCTTCAGCGCATCTTGGTAAATATCCGCAATTTTTTCAGCGGTTTTTTCCCAGGTAAACTCCTTTACCCGGGCTAACCCTCGATTGATTAGCGTCTCCCGCAGGTGAGCGTCTTGCCACAACTGCGCTATTCCTCCGGCGATCGCCCCAACATCCTGAGGATTTACCAGCAGAGCAGCATCGCCAGCTACTTCGGGTAGTGAGGTAGCATCAGCGGCCACTACCGGAGTGCCACAGGCCATCGCTTCCAGTACCGTTAATCCAAACCCTTCGTAGATGGAAGGTGCCACCAGCACGTCGGCAGCGCTATAAATTTGGTTCAACACCTCACGTTCGGGCTTACCCAAGTAGGTAACCCTGGTCTCCAACTGGTGGGCATGAATAAACTGTTGTTGCTCTGGGGTAAAGTCGGCACCTACCTTCCAAAAATGCACAGGTATTTCTTGAGTTCGAAGAGCAACCACGGTTTTGAGAATAGCTTCGATGTTTTTGCGAGGATTATTAGAACCCACGTTCAGCAAGCAGCAGGTAGGTTCAATTAATCCATAGCGCTGCCGTATACTAAGCCGGTCTTCCTGAGGCCATACCAGCAGCCCTGGATCAACGCCGTTAGGAGTAACGGTAATTTGCTGAGGTGGAATCGCTAGATACTTAGTCAAATCTTTGGCGGTGTAATGGGAAACCGTGAAAACATGGTCAGCCTGGGCCATCCCTCTAATTGCATATTTCCAGGTAGCCATGCTGACCAAAGGAAACTTAGCTCGTCCCTGAAACCAATCTGGACGGATCCAGTTGATGATGTCATGGCAGGTGACCACAGTGGGAATCCCCAATTGCTTCAACCGTGGCACCAGATAGCCATCGCTGTGATCCACAATATGAGCCATATCGACATTGAGCCCAGCAAACGAGCGGGGATACTGCCAGTAGCGCTGATAGTATTTTTGCAGGCCCTTTCGCCAAGATCGTTGTACAACTTGTAAGGCGTCACCTTTGGGTGCCACCTCTACAAATTCCCAATCTGGCCGGACGGTTCTTAACCCATTAACTACCGCGTCAGCATAGACATCCATACTGACAGAAGCTCCAGCTGCTCGTCGTAAAATAGCAATGCGCATGGCTTAAAAATAATATGAAGTCAGCTAAAAGTAGCCGGGTAAATCTTTAGTATTAGTCAGACTATTTCGCAGAAACTTGCAAGCATAACCGGTTATAATCTAGCCAATTAACTAATATCTGAACTCGCAGGGCTGCCTGAAGTTGGTGTGCTCACTAGGCTCCGCACTCCCCTCAACACTCGCTGAATTAATTGAGGCCGTTGATGGGGTGCAAATAGCCAGATAATCGCTGGTTTCGCTAAGTATCCCGGCATCAGCCCTACCCAGAGAAACCAAAGACTAAAAATAGTCCGTTTAGGGGCGTTATAGTCTGAATAACGCCAAAGAGCTCGAATGCCTAAATAGGTCAACTGCAAGCGGCGATCTGCTGGTACAGGATGCTGAGCCGGATCAAATCGCAAGGACGATAATCGCGACCAAACCCGTCCAAAGGAGCGCATGTAAAGATCGTCGGGTACCTCGTAACCGAGTTGGCTGCCCCAAGATTGAAGCAGTTCGCAGCGTTGTATATCGTGACGAATGAATCGATGGAAACGTCTGCTGCTAATTGTGGCCATTGCCCATTGGTTACTATCGTGAATGCGATAGGCTCCTAAGGGCTCTTCTACGGCTGCAACATCCCCATACAGAGGAATTAGCACGGATAAATAATCATCAGAGGTAGTTGCATACTCCGCAGCAATGGGGGTTACCTGTGTAAGAGCTTCACGACTCAGTGCGTTGCCGCTAGTTGGCGCGCCGTTGTAAGTTCCCATTTTCATCAGAGTACGCCATACTTCTCCTCCTGCTAAGAGGAGGCTGGCAGGAGGCAGCGTGTATCCCCTTGGGGTACCAGCACCATCTACAACATCTAGCCGATAGTGAACCTTGGCGAGGCCTGGTCGCCAAGCCGCAACAATGCGTTCAACGGCTTGTGGATAGAGGTAATCGTCTGCGTCAAGAAAGATAATAATATCGCCACGGCTTTTGGCAAAACCGCTGTTAAAAGCCGCCCCTTGTTTGCCATTTACCGTATGGAGTACGGGAATGATGCGATCGCCATATCCGGCTATAACTTGTTGTGATTGATCAGTGGAACAATCATCTACTACAATCACTTCCACGCAAGGGTAAGTTTGGCCTAGCGCACTATCAATGGCTTGGGGTAGAAAGCGATCATAGTTGTAGTTGTTAATAACAATACTAACTAACGGCTGCGCTTGTCCGGTCAGCATAATTCTTCCTGGCTAGGTCTATAATTCAATCAAACGAAAACTTAAACAAAATCTTTAGACAGCAGTCGAATATAGTAATGAGCAATGAGCAGGTAAACATCCAATCTCTTCCATAGAGAACAATTGGCTAAATATTTTTTCAGCATTTCACGACAATCAGCGTCGGCAAAATTGTCTTTAGAATAGTTGCTGATTAGGTAGGCCGCGTAGCCCTTGGCCAGGAATTTCTTACTAATTTTATCAAGTTCAGGAAAATTTTTAGCCATCCAATAGCCGGTTGAAACATTAATTTCGCCAAAAATCCTGCGCTTCTTATTAAGGTCAAGATTAGTGTAGTAATTATTGTGAAATCTATAAATTCCTAAATTTTTCTTGGAGACACGACCTACACCAAGGGCAACAGCTAAAGTCTTAATGTATAAATCAGAGATAGCGACTCCCGAAATGCCCTTAACCTCTGGCAAGGGTATCAAGTGTGACAGCAGTGCTCTAGCAAAGGATAAATTAGAGGTCGATGGGGTAAAATTAGGAATTTTACCATCGCGAACACCTGTTCTAAAGTCAATATCCTCCAGTTGGTCAGGGGGACTATTGGCCAGAATCAATGAAAACAAAGCATTAATAGTATCTAATTGAATTTCATTAGTTTCTATTGGAGCAGATTCAGTAAATACCCAATTGCACTCAGGTAAAGTCAAATACTGACCAACAATATACTCCACCTTATCTGGTAAAAAAACATCATCAGCGTCTAGCAGGCAAATGATATCTCCACGACTGGCTTTAAATCCAGCATTTAGAGCTGAAGCTTGCCCACCATTAGGTTTGAAGACAGGAACAATTCGATCTCCAAAACTACTGATTACCGCTTGAGAATTATCAATAGAACCATCATCAACAACGACGACTTCAAGCTTGGGATAAGTCTGGGAAAGACAGCTTTCAATCGCTACTGGCAAAAAACTAGAATAGTTGTAATTCATAATAACGATACTTACAACTGGTAATTCTGGCTGCTGATCAAGCTGTATATATTTCATAAAATAGCCGCCATTAATTATATGCTATTGACACCAAAATATTAGTAGATAGAAAATTTTAAGGTTTGATTATCAGAGCATAACCAAAGAAAGTAACCGAACTCAGCAATTCCTTTGAAAAGGGTATAAAGAGATTTCTTAAAAGTCAAGCTTCCAAATACTAGTGTCAATTCCATAAACTTGTTCAAGACGAATTAAATCGTCTTTTAACTCCTCCAAAATAAAAGCATATTGCTGCTCAGAGAGCCTAAACTTTTCCTGCACACGGCCCGTGCTAAACCAACTTTGAACGGTTTGCATAACAGGCTCCCTTTGTTGGCGTGGTAAATAACTGATTACAGGAGAGGCAATATACTTGTTCACAACTGGCCAGGCTTTATTTGTGATGGTTTTTCCCGTAGATGTATTGTGCTGTTTCCCCAGGTTAGAAAATTCAAAATCAGAATCAATTTCCAGGAAGTTACATACTTGCTTAAGAATGTGCTGAGGCTCTTTTTTCAAATCATCTGCGTTGATCAAAAGGATATCTTTTTGATCAAACCTTTGAAAGTATTCATCTAGCTGCATTGCATATTTTGAGATTTCAATAGCAGGGTATGGAATACCATGAACGATGGGCTGTTTATAGCGGATCGACCACTGTTCTTCCAAATCATGGGTGCAGTGAGAAATTATCCTCTCTACGGGATTCCTAATTAAATAGATTAGTTTGAATCTTAAGCTATTATCCTGAGCTAAGCTGCAAATTCGCTCTGCAGCATTTGGCAAACTGGGAATTTTTGAATAATTGATTGATGCCTCCATGGCTATTGCATGAGTTTTACTATCATAATCCCATAAACTTTGATAGTATGGCATACCCTTTTTCCAGGACTTCTCGTGAGTAAAGAAGTTTGGTTCTTTAGCCTTACAAGCGGCTACTTGAGGGTGTTCTGCAAGATAAGCGAAGAGGCTGGTTGTGCCACACTTCATCGCCCCAAAGATTAATGTAAAATTTTCGATAGGACTAACCACTGATATTTCCTCAGTTTACTAAGTCTAAAAAATGCAAAAAAGTCTATAAATAAGCATTCAAGGTCAGTGTAGCCATGGCCTGCCAGGTTGCCTGACGTGCCTGATCATAGTTATATTTTCCCATTTCAGGGAGCAAAGATTGATTCTTTATAGCAGTACACAACGCCTGACGTAATCCATCTTCTTGGCTAGGGTCATAGAAGATAGCCCCTTTTTCATCCAGGATTTCAGCTAAATATCCAAACTTAGGAGCCAGACAAGCTTTACCAAATGACATGGCTAGGCTCAAAGCGCCTGACGTTAAGGATTGCTTATAGGGAAAAGCCACAACGTCACAAGCATTCATATAAACTTGAACCTTTTCATCGGGTATAAACTCAGGAATATATCGAATATTACTATTGACAGCAGCTACCGCTTCAATTTGCTGCCCCAATTGCAAATCCATAGGACGCCCAGCAATCACCAGCGTACTATTTGGCTGATTTAATTCAGTAAAGGCTTGAGCTAACTCAAGCGCTCCTTTATAGGGAAAGATTAACCCAAAGAATAGAAATACCAGCTCAGAATTCGATAAATCTAAAGCTTGCCTAGCTTCTTTTCCGGAAACCGAATTTTCATAGTCCCCTATATAACTTGCGTGGGGAGTCACGTAAAGCCGCGTTTTCCTAAGAATTAAGAATTTCTTCACAACACTTTCTTTTGCAGTTTCGCTGTGAACAATTATTCGATGAGCAATTCGAGACACTAAAAAAGCACCCAAATAGTCTAGAATTAGATAGTCATTCATTGGATTTTTTAAGTCATGAATTGTCCAGACTATCTTTATTCCCTGAAATCGAATTAAAAGCAGTTGGAAAATAAATAAAATTAACTTTAGGATAGATCTGTGAATTTGCTTTTCTAGGAGATAAAAATGCTGGAGCCAGTGTAAGTGTAAAATATCTGTCTCGTTGTCTTTGACAGTTTGAGCTAGAGTTGCGGTGCTAGCTCGGCTACCTTCTACTGAAACCCCTAAAGTGCTCAATTGCTCCGCTAATCTTTCTTGGTAGGGATTTTGTCCTAAATACCACGGCACAAAAAGAACCTTTAAATCATGACTTTGTTGAGTAGAGGGATTTTCTAAGTTAGTCTGTAAAGAGCATTCGTCTAACATTGGAGATTCCTTAAAAGTCAAGATGGAGAACTTTTTATTGATATTGTGCTTGAGCTACCTACCACGTTTAGCAATATTTCAAAGTGTTAAGAGCCTTAGCAAAGACAATTCTGAAAATATTTGAGATGGGTCTCTAGAACTTCTCCTATAGAAAGTTTCTGTTTAAGTCTTGCAATTCTTTCAATTCTCTCCTGGCGATGTTCCACCTCGTTTTCTAGAATTTTTAATATCAACTCGCCTAAGGCTAAACTGGTATAGGGATTGAATAACTGAATTGCCTCTGGCTCTAACCGATTGTACTCCTGAATCTGAGGTAAGTTAGAGGCCACTATATGAGCTTTTTCAGCTGAAATCCAAGTGGATAAGGAACCAGATGCAGAACAGTCCATAAACGGACATACAGCAATATCCGTTATCGTAAGATATTGATTAAGCTCATCTTCAGTTAAATAACCAGTCACCCGTAATCTATCTTGAATGCCTAGGGAATTTGCTAGATCAAGTAAGGTTCTAAGATATTCCTCAGAGCCTGGGCTGCATTGACCAACAAAAATTAGCTGCATGTCAAAAGGCAGCATCGGCATAGCCTCTACCAAGAGCTTATGCCCCTTTTTGGGATGAATCCAACCCAATAGAGTAATAATTCTACCGACTGGCAAACCTAGATTTTGGTGAGCTGCTGTTACGGTAGTAGTCAGCGTTCTTGATTCCACAAAGTGTGGAATTATTTTCAGTTTAGCTTCTGTTAATCTTTTAATTTCAGGAATTGTTTTTAGTCTTAAACGCTCTTCTTCGGTGCAAACAAATACTGCTTTAGATTTTCTCAGTAGTAGGCGTATTGCTAGGGCGTTCGGCCCATACATTCCCTTTAGATAAAAAAACAATTTAGAACTATTGAAAGGGATCTGCTTCCAGTAAACATCATGGAGAGTTGCTACTACGGGAGCTGAGCAATTCAACAAAAATACCAGCAGATTAAAAATGCATCTCTCCTCGCCCCAAACTGATTTATTGTATTGAATATGTATAATATCTGCTTCACTTAGCTTCATGGCCGCTTGTCTGAGTATTAAAAAATTTTGCCATTGACTTTTCCCTAAAGTCACGTAAGTTTCAATGACAGTCAAATAATCTCTAGTTTTAGCCTCTTCAGAAAAAAGCTTCCCGTATCGATGCAGACCATGCTGGGACAAACCTAGATGTAGATATCCGACTTTCATCACAGTATATGCTGTTTAATATAATCTATGGCTTGACCTAGAAGCTGCCTTGATCTTAGCTGCATGACAATTTTTGTGACCATCCATTTTGGAGCATACGGCGAATAGTCAAGCTGACGCATTTCTTTTCCCGTGACGGCTTCAATAATAGCAACTTCCTGAGTAGCTAGATCGGTTTGCCATCGAGTTAAAGACGTAGAACTTATCGGCTTAGTAGCATTACCCTTCCAAGGCTCTCGACTAACATTTACACCCTGAGAATGCTGAGCATAGTAGTTAAGCATGTTGGCATCAAAGGCCAGATTTAGAAAATTACAAACACGTCTTAAAGATGATTCCGGCGATGCCACTAGCTCCTCGTAGTGCAGGCTTAATAATGTATCTTCTGGAATTGAGCGGGATTGAGCCGTAATCATATACTTACGCCAAATTTTGGCGTCCCCAAGTACAGTTCCTGTCGTCCAGGGTACTTTCTTCCAAGAATTCACTACTGCTCTTGGATCTCGAACAATATGAATAAACTTTGATTTTGGGAAAAACTCCTTTAGAGTTTTCATATGTAGAAGATGATTGGGAGTTTTCTCCCCTACTATTTGAACATTGCGGGACTTCATGAACTGGCTGAGAAGCAAACAAAACAGGTTGGCATAGCTCCTTTCTATAGCATAGGCTGCGGCAGTAAATGCTTCAGCAGACAGAGCCATTTCGCAGAACTCCGGAACTCTAACAAGATCTTGAATAAGCCTCTGGTAATTTTCATCTTTAGCTAGATCGCCATAGTTATCTTGCTTCAGCCAGAAATTTTCAACAAAATGCGTTTCTGGAGCAATCGCAATCTCAACATGAGCATCCAACATTTGCTGTAGGAGCGTTGTGCCAGAACGAGGGCAGCCAACTAGAAAAATGGGTGCCAGTTCTAACGAAGTTTGAGGATAATCAATAGTATTACTAGCCATACCCTAACCGCTGTAATAAGAAGCCAGCTTCATCATCAATTTGTTGCAAATCGGCGGCCGAAAGTTCCCTTCGCCAACCATCGATGGAATCAGCTCTGGCACGTGCAAATGCATGGTAGAGTTTTTCACAGGATTCCACGCTGTGAATATTCAGATAGTTGAGGAGAGCTTGGGCTTCCTGTTGTGGTTGAGTGACTAAATTTTCATAGCGCAGTTCGTAGTACTGCGCTGCTGGTAGCGTTTGAACACTCTCCAAAATAGTGGAAACATGGCGACGCCAGGCCCAAATGCATCGGTGGATGTCGCTGGTGGTTTCAAACTCATGGACGCGCTCTGTCTCTACCCAAAAGCGTGCATAGGGGCCGTGGCGATAACCGCTGGTTTCTCGTAAATTTGATTTGGCTGCAGCAGCCTGCAACCAGGGCTGCTTGCTATGGGATAGCGCAGAGTCTCGCCCGTCTCGAATAATGTGAATAAACTGGGCATCAGGAAAAGCGCGGTATAAAAAGTCAACTAGAAAACAGTTTCTCGGTGTCTTCTCTGCAAAGCGTAAGTCGCCATTAGCATGCAGGCGCATCAGCCAGGCGTACACAGCCCAATAATATTGTTTCGCCTGATTAAAATTCCATTCCTGATGATAAATATATCGAGCCGCCGCCTTTGTAGCTACTGGCTCATAGTGATAGGAAATCTCCGGCAGCTCTGCGATACAAGAACCTAAAAATGTAGTGCCCGACCTGGGAGAGCCCAAAATAAAAATAGGTTGATTTAGATTAGGATGCAGCAGACCCTTTAGACGATTTAAAGACATAGGCCGCGATGTCTGGCGGTAGGTCTTTCGCTCAACGGATAGGGTTTGACGAAGCCAATAAGGTGAGTTAGCCCAGTTTAGAGGCTTAACAACAGGATCATCAGCTGTAAATGCCATAGCTATAGTAGTTTCATCACTATCTGATGCTTTAGATTCTGAGAGTTTCAAAGCAATCCCCTAAATTACTTTAAAGTAAGTAGTCCTAGAACAAATCATTGCTGATGTTAAGTTGTCCAACAGATCTAGAAACGGAGATTTGGATCGTAATCAAAAGTCGTAAAGTCCTCTCTGTATAGTTCCTGAAGATATTCATAATCAGCTTCACTCAGCATGGGGCTAGTTTTTTTAGATTCGCCTCCCGAAACGTTTAAGCTTCTCAATTTTAAATCTAGATCACCACTTATATAGTTGACTATTTTGTTAAGGTCTTGCTCTAGATTCTCTACTTTACCAACAAAGTCAAGTAACATATTTTTATCATCATCAAGCACCCACTTGACCTGAGGTTGTGCTCCTACATCCTGCAAGTACATATCGTGTCTAATAAATTCGGAAAAGCTCTTACTGCCGAGATAGGCTTTTGCAAGAGACCATCTCCAGACTCGATCTTGATTCCAACGTTTAACTGGTAAAGATCTTAAATAAACCTTATAGCCTCTTTTTTTGATTAGCCCTTCTATATATGTATAAAGAGAAACTGAACGGGTATAGGGATGTCTTACAAAGGAAAATTTAAAGTAATTGTTCCAAATTTCTGAGCCGACTACTACTTTTGCATCTTTAGCAAGAGTATGCTTATGTAATTTATGCTTTTCCCTATAATATTTTTGCATTTCCATCAAGTCGCCAATTTCTAAATCATTCCAGCTAAGATGATGACTCAGTGCCTCGGTCACGCTTGTTCCAGCGGTTTTGTGAATATGAATAAAAATATATTTTTGACTATTAGAAATTATCATAATAACTGTTTATCACCCTCAGAAACATAGACTTATGCCAATTAACTGACTCTAAAATATTTAAGATCAGCCTCGATCAGAAACTCCTCCGATAAACTGCAATCGAAAACGCTCTTGAATAGCGACCCAACGCAGTCGCAACATTACCGCTGTGAATTGAAGTTTTTGCCCTAGGTCATTTAATCTTGGATCTTGCCAAGTACGCCAAAAAAAACTAAATGGTGGCTTAAGAAACAAGAAGAAATCTGTTAACAGAGCCAACCTAGACTTATTGGCAGCAACTAACACATCGTACTTGCCGCCAATTGTGCGGACTGACCGTTTACGTAGATTTTCCCAAGTATCCTGAGCTGGATGGTTGACCTGAGCATCTTTAGCATACAGTTGCCGATAACCTGCCGCATACACACGCTTGCCCCAGTTTACATCTCCGTAGCATTTAAGAGTTCCATCGAACAGCCCTACAGCATCTATGACATGCTTAAAGGTAAACAAGTTAGCGGTTACGCCAAATTGGTCATTCGCTACGAACTGATCTTGAGGAAAAGACAAAGCAATAGTCTCATAGAGCTCAATGGCATTGGGCCGTCCAGGATTTTTTACGAACATCTCAATATGGCCAGCTACTAATCCAACGTTAGGTTCGCTCTTTAGCACCCTAACACCATGCTCTATCCAGGTTGGCTCAGGAATACAGTCGGCATCAGTGAAGGCAACAATTTCACCTTGAGCAATCTCAATTCCACGGTTTCGAGCAACATAAGCTCCAGGCTGAGACTCATAGGTAAGTTTAACTGTATCAAATTCTCTAATAGCTGCTTTAACATCCTCTTGTGAACCATTGTCAACAACAATGATTTCATAACGGTCTTGTGGATAGGTTTGTTTGACCAGTGCGGCTAAGCAAATCTTGAGCGGCTCATTGTCGTTATATACGGGAATAATGACCGAAACCAACGGTAAAGAGCTATCCATATTAGAACCCTCTATATCTACTACTGACGTTTCGCATGAATCATTTTCTTTGCGGCTTCATAAATTATGATATCAGGCTGACATATCTCACAAATCTTTTCTTTCATTTCACTTGAAATTATTTCTTTTTGGTGAGATTTATTCAAAGGATTGGTATTTCGCTTTGGAATTCGAAGCTGAGCGCCAAAGCACTCTTTAAAGTCTTGCCTGAGAGAATCTAAATCTTCAAGGATGCCAATAACCGAAAACTTTTCAAGATTTTCAACCGCCTGCTGGATATAATTCTCTAAGCCACTTCCGTCTTTGATAGATTCATTTGCTAGTAAGTTTAGATAGGTTTGGCCTGATCTAATAGCTCTCTTGGTTTTGAGATGCTCGTCTAGACTGTATTCAATCTTAAAGTGATCACCTGACTTATATCGATTAAAAAAATAATTTGAAATCCATCGAGAAACTGGCTCTCGGAGTAACGTAACAGACTTCCATTCTTGATTAAATTGATTTATTGCCTCGCTGCTGAAAGCAAAGTGACCGCTAATATATCGATATTGCTGGCTAGACATTAAGTAATATAGTAAGTCTCTCCTGAATGCAGGCTTTCTAAGTGCATTAGAAGTTTCATGGCTGGCTTTAAAGTCTAGATTGAAATGCTGCTTATCCTTATTTTCAAATTGAATTGAGTTTTCAATAGCAAAGTCAATTGATGTTCCTCCACATTTTGGGATATGCAAGAAAAATATCCTTTCTTTAGTTTTTCTATCCCAAATATCGAATTTAAAATTAAACAACATAGCTTTCTTAAATAACTAACTAGATGATGTAATTACTTAGAAGAATAATCTTTTTCTTTTATCCCAAATAATGCAGAAAACTTTTCAATAGGATATTCTTCTAAAATTTTATCCTTATGCATATTGCCCTGCTTTGGGCCATCATGATTACCGTGACCGCACCCTTTCGCTGCCCCCACCATCGAAATTGGTTTAAGCTTTAAATACCGATTTTGATTGATATGTCTGCCTAAGATATTGACGATGTTATCTTCATTCATGTAACTAGATTTCGTTTTTTCACTTAGCCACAATATTGATTTTTCGGTCACTTCAACTGAACCATCATTTTTTCGCTGCGGCCAATCGCTAAAGTATTTCTCAATATCCGCATCGATATACCTTAATTTTTCCAAGAGGGAATTGCTGCGAAAAACTCGGCATGATCCACAAGTTTTATCAAAGTCCTTAACCAGATAAGATTCGATGTAGTTGACTGAGTAATCTTTATTTACTTCAAGAGCAACATGAATTCCCTTTGTAATTAGATATCCATCCAGCTTGAAGCTGAAAGGATTGAATCCTATCAAGCTCTGAGCCAAATTGCAATTAACATAGTCATCCGCATCCATTAGCATGATTAGGCCGGGATCGAATGTTTTTTTTGAATACAGAGCTCCGATCGCATATTTTAACCCCTTATCCACACGGACAGGATTTGTATTTGGTGGAAATACAGAGCTTTTGGATACATCTAAGAAAGTTACCTGTTCTCCAAAAGCCATAGACCACGAGGGAACCTGGTGGCAAACAACAATAACATTCGATTTTACCCCTTGTTGTTTTGTTAGTGAATCTATGGTCTTTCGCAAAAGGGTTTCAATAACCCTGTAGTCGCTAACCTTTTCATCAAATGGGTTGCGAACGGGGATGATAAATGAGAAATTTTGATTAGCTCTGAAAAGTTGATTTATCATATCAATTTAACATAAGTAGAAAAGACAACTCTCTTCTAAAAAATGGCCTAGATTTGCATTATGTTCATGAAATTAATATGTGTCAGCCGTGCAGTTGCGAAATTCTTTAGACATAGCTGCTTTAGAGCTTGATAAGTCAATTTCTCTCCACTGAGAGTTGCGTATGCTCTCGATATTTTTATTATAACTACCCCTTTGTTTGAGCAAGCCTAACATATTCCCTAACATCCGCTCAATCATTAAGACCTGAGCATCTCCTTCAAGCTCTTTGAAGAAAGATTGAAATACCTTTTTTCGATAACGAATTAAAACTCTGAGTTGGGCTAAGCTCTCTTGGAACCAGCTTTTAACGTTAAACGTCTTATCTGGATTCTGGGGAAATTTGGAGTAAAAACCAATTGAATTCTCAACACCACTCTCTTGAAGCGCCAGTTCATAGGCCGCTAGGATGGGTTTTGCTCGGCCTGTCCCTCTGTGTTGCTTGCGTAGTTTCGTCCATTGCAATCGTTCATTCGGTAGATTGTGCTGAAGCTGTAATCTTGGCTCGTACCATAGACGCCAACCTGCCAGGACTAAGGCGTAGCACAATTCAAAATCCTCGCCTCGGCTCAAAACTTTACCTTTGCTGCCTACCAATATAGAGCGGAATCCAGAGTCAACTAGCTGCTGCCAGGCCCTTTTCCGAATTGAAAGACCTGCACCAAATAACCGGCCCCTAGTCCAAGTGATATCTCCACCAGCGTCAGGCCCTTGAACCCCGATAGCATAACTTCGTGAGAATTCTTCAAACCAGCCTGGAGCTCCTTCTTCTAAAACTGGAAAGTTCTGGCCGCCGCAGGCTCCTACCTCAGGATGAGTACTCATAATATCAAAAACTGTCTCAACCCAATTATCACAGACCCAGTTATCGTCATCAATGAAGCTGAGAACCTCATAGCTAGCCTCCGCCAAGCCTCGATAGCGAGCATTAATCAGCCCTAGCTTCGGTTCATGAACCACCCTTAAGGGAGCAGGTGGGTTTTGTGGCCATAGGGACATTGCAACTTGGGCTGTGGCATCCGTAGAAGCATTATCGATAACTAATACCTCCCAAGAGATGGCTTCAGATACCCGCTGGGCTGCCAGATGGGCAATAGTTTGAGGCAATTCTTTTGCACTATTGTGGCAGCAGATGATAACACTAATACCTGGTTGCATGGTGATCTTCTATAGGAATGGGAGAGGGCGTTAGGGTATTCGCTTCAGGGCGGGGCTTTTCAACGCTGTTACGAAACCTATCTAAAGAATTGGGCAGAAGAATTTTATAGATTATTCAGGTGATGAGTCGATGCAAGAATTTTTTCTGCGTAATCCAGCCAGTTATCTGTATAACCGCCATAGATTTGGTTGAGATTTTTGATATCCAGATAGTAGTCTTCGGCCAACCGAGCAGCAATTCTAGGTGGAACTATACCGGTATTACCAGAGGCAAATATCTTTCCCTTCTCAAGACCAGAGATAAACCCCTCAGAAGCCTCTAGGCCAAGAAAATTTAGGATTTTAGACATTAAACTTTCGGGAGTGTATTTTATTTCCTCGAAAAAGGCAGTTAAAAACTGTTCCTCCGAAAATATCTGCGTCCAAATCTTAATTGCTCTTAGATAATTTCCCTTTAGTCTGGTAGTTTCATTGGTGCAAAGTTTAAAGAGCTGCTCTTCTGAAACCTTGTCCAAGGATATGCCATCTAACTTGATTTGCATCACAGCATAGGACCAGGCCCTTTGAATGGGATTCCTCATGATTAGCAGAATTTTGACCTTCGGCATAAGCTGGTGAAGATGCTTAACATTCTCTTCAGTCAATATGCAATAGTCTGGAGTAATATCTCCTGTTACCTTCCTCTCAGAAAAATCAAAAAGGCTTTCATACCAGACATCGCTGGGTTTACCCATAAAAAAACGAAAATTCCAAAGAATGTCCTTAAAATTCGGATCTTTGAAATTTTGGACTACCTGTTCACGGATAACCATTTGCCAATGACGACGACGAATCTTAGAGATTCGCCTATCCATATTGTTCTTTTGCTTAAAATTAAAATAGTGAATTTCTTTAACTGGAGGTAACCAAATATCAGGGTGTTGTTTGAGATTATGATAAAGCCAGGTTGTACCAGATTTTTGTGCACCAATAACGAGAAAGTCAGGGAACATAGGAATTGTAGATTTAGCTAGCGATTTGTTTCACCCATGATTTCATAGACCAACTCATAAGGTTGGCTAGTGACTTCATAACCTTAGGAGATGTACTGCAATACAAAGCTTCTCGAATTTGGGCAGTGGCGGCTTCCACATCACCTTGCTCAAGCATGCGACGAGCTAGTTTATTGATGGCTCTGAGTGCATAATACTCCCTAGCTTTAGCAGATAACTGCTTGGATTTTTCTGGAGGAAGATAAGTCTTTGATATCTCAATAGCTTTACGTATATCGACTAAATCGGCACCTGACCTAAATAGTCGAGATGAGTCGCTAGCTGAATGTTTGCGATAGCAGGCTAAAATACTCGGCTCATACCAAACTGGGTAATTGCTAGCAATTCGTTTCCACATTTCCCAGTCAGCCGTGTGCTTTAAATCAGCGTGAAAGCCGCCTAATTTTTCATAGGTGCTACGTTTAACCACAATACATGCAAATTGCAGACGGCACCGAACAGCAATACGATCTATCCAATTCTCAAGGATGCCAGGCGTTTCTCGCTCAAGCACCGAAGTTTGCAAGCTTTGATTATGCTCATCAATAAAGTTCAATCGGCAGAATGCTGCACCAAGTTCAGGATGTTCTTCTAGGGGCTGACGAAAGCTTGCGTAGAAGCCTGGCATGATAGTGTCATCCCCATGCAGAATATGCACCCAGTGCCCTTGGGCTCTTCGAATACAAGAGGTAAAATTAGCTTGAGCACCGCAGTTCTGAGGTTGCCGAAAGAACGATACACGTCCTTTCCCAATATCCTGTACTACAGCTTCTGGATCATCTTTCGTAGAGCAGTCATCTACTACTTCGATTTGCATCTCATCAGAGCCTGGATCCTGCTGAAGCAAGCTGTTGAGTGTTTGAACTAAATAGTCTGCGCAATTATAGGTCGGAATCATCACAGACCAAAATGGTCTACGACCCTGTTCTACGACAGGCTGAATTTGGGGATAAGTGGAATAGACATTAGCCATACTGTGTACCACTGTAAGCTATAGTTTTCAACTGCCAGCCCTGATTGACTATTAAGCTATCGATGCGGTCTCAACCTTGTTGCCGTTCAGTTCTTTATTGGCCGCCAGCATGGCAGAACCAATTACGGCATGCATATCGTAGTACTTATATTCTGCTAAACGGCCACCAAAGATGACCTTTTCTTCAAACTTAGCCTTCTCCTTATATTTGGAAAAGACCGCCATATTGGCATCATTATTAATCGGATAGTAAGGAATTCTATCTCGACTCCATTGTTCTGGATACTCGTGAGTAATGTAGGTAGAAGAAGTTTGTACGCCTTCAAAGTGCTTGTGCTCAATGATGCGGGTATATGGCACGTCTGCCGAGGTATAGTTAATGACTGCATTACCCTGGTAGTTGCTCTTCGGCAGCAACTCATTCTCAAATCTGAGGGTACGGTAGTCTAGCTCACCAAACTCGAAATCATAGAATTCGTCAATTTTACCAGTGTAAACTATTTTTTGAGTAATGCTATTGAAGTATTCTCGATTGGCCAGATAGTCTACATCGCATTTGACTTCAACACCATCGAGCATTTTAACGAATATGTTGGTATAGCCTCCGATGGGTATACCCTGATATTTGTCGTTAAAGTAGTTGTTGTCAAAGGTGAAGCGAACGGGTAAGCGTTTAATAATACTGGAAGGCAACTCTTTTGGATCTTGCATCCACTGTTTAAGCGTGTATCCTTTGATAAGACGCTCATAGATATCAGACCCCACCATTGACAGGGCTTGCTCTTCCAAGTTCTGGGGCTCTCGATCTAGTTTTAGACGCTGCTCTTCTATTTTTTGGGCAGCTGCCTCTGGTGTAATGACGCCCCAGATTTGATAGAAGGTATGCATGTTAAAAGGTAAGCAATAAAGCTTGCCTTCAAAATAGGCAACAGGAGAGTTTATATAGTTATTGAACTCGGCATATTGGTTAATAAATTCCCATACTTTTTCATTGCTAGTATGGAAAATATGAGGGCCATAGCGATGAACGTTAATGCCTTCGACGTTTTCTGTATAGCAATTTCCACCAATGTGAGGGCGTTTTTCCAAAATAAGGCATTTCTTACCTTGGCTGGTTGCTAATTTGGCAAAGGTAGAGCCAAAAAGCCCAGCTCCAACAATCAGATAGTCATACATAGATTTTTCTCATTTAAGAGATGATGTTTTACTGATTTAATTTAACTCTGACCAACTAGAAAGATCACGCTGGATTAAATCTTGCAGCTTAAAGATGTCCTCTCGAAAAACAGGCATTAATTTAATTCTATCTTCCATAGACAGCTTAGGTGGTTTGATGAGATTTCGATTTTTTAATTCTTCGAAGAGCTCTTTATAGAATTTTTTAGGCAAAACTTTTCTCAATGCTGTATTGTAAAAATTAGGTTTCGAGAGCAAAGAATGAATTTTTTTATTTCTAGGAACTAGCGAGACGTTGTGCCTAATAGTGGTATCGGGAATAAATGACGGATCTACGGCAAGAAACCTAAATATTTTCTCAATTGCCACCTGTGCATCTGAAACCAGATCGTCATGTAGGATAACAAGAACACGCTCTTTACCGAAGATATCTATATACGCTTTAACCTGTTCGTAGTAGAAGCTCACGGGTAAATACTCAAAGCCCCACCACCAACCATCCTGCTTTCTTTGATTTTGAACTTTTTCAGTAGTTGCTTCAACGAAAGATAATGGTTCCCAGTTTTCTCTCAAATGGTGTAAATAGTTAGAATAAGCTCTATCCACGGGGTTTCTTAAAGCAATAATGATCTTGATTTCCCGGCCTAAAAGCTTCAATATCTTTTCAATTGAAGTCTGATAGTAGTATAGATAGGCAACACAGGCTTCACCAATAGCCTTTCGTGAACCCGCTAGCTCAAATAATTTTTCGTAGTCCTGAAGGCTAGTAATGGCTGTTCTTGCATACTTATTTCCTGGCCCAGAAAATTGCTCTGCCGTTATACTGCTAAAGAAGAATGTTTCCTTAATGTTGTCAGGCATATAAATCTCTGGATGCTGCTTCAGATAGTAGTAAAGCGATGTTGTACCTGATTTAGCAGCTCCGACTACTAGGAAGTTTGGAAGTGTCATAAAGTTCCTTATCCTCTGAAACCGTAGCCCATAAAGATGACCGTTACCTTAGCCACGCGGACAAATCTTGACCAATTAATTCTTGCAAGTTTAAAGTATCATCTCGAAATGAATTGATTAAGTCTAATCTCACTTGAGAGGATATCTCTTGCTTTTTCAGATTTTTATTTTTAAGGTTAAAGATCAGTTTTTTTCGAGATTTGCTGTCCATAAATGTCTTTAGAGGGTATTCGACTAAACTGCTCTCTAAAATTGAGTGGAGAATTTTATTCTTAGGAACTGCGGCTTTATTTTTAGGTTGAATAGAGGCATTGTATTTCCGAGACATGTCGGGAGTAAATACTTCATCAACACCCAAAAATAAAAATATATCCTGCATTACCTTGAGTGGATTATATTCAAAATCATCATAAAGATATACCTTAATTTGGCCGCGATTAAATCTATCAAAGTAGCGTTTTAGTTGGGTATAGTAAAAGCCAGCATTTTTGTAGTGCCACACAAATGCCCAATTGTCGTTGATACGCTTTTCTTCTTCTCTTAAAGCCGCAGCAAAGTTTTTTATAGGTTCGCGTCCATCCCGCATCATATGCAGGAAACTTGAATAGGCTCGATCTATAGGGTTTCGTAATATGGCAATTAGCTTAACTTCTGGAATATAGTTTTGTATCCGTTCAGGGGCTTCTGGTGAATATAGGTAATAGGGAGATGATTCCCCGATTGCTATTTCGTTAGCGACAGCAGAAAATAATTGCCGATAATCGTCTAGGTTGGTAATCGGCAACAGTTTTTCATCTAGATCTCCTGGCCCTTTCCAACTTACTTGCTGATTTTCAAAAGCAAAAAACTTTGCCTCTTTTAATGGGCTAGTATAAATTTGAGGGTGCTGTGCTAAATAATGATGTAGAGCAGTTGTTCCAGATTTGGCTGCACCAATAATTAAGAAATTCGGCAAAGTCATTAGACTATCTCCGATAGAATTAATAAAAAACCAGGCTATGACTAAATAATAAAATTAAGCTCATTAGGCTCTTGTAGGCATATGAGTTTTATAGCTGGTTGACTGACAAAACTTTGACGCCTGGCGGTTTAAACCATGGCCACACAACCGAAGTCGGCCTTCGCCGACTACTCGACCCAGGTATAAACCCGCGTAGGCAGTTTTTGCCTAGGTAGGCGCGGCTTCTAGCCGCCAGTGCTGGGAATTTTGTCAGTCAATCAAGTTTTCTTTCATAGCTTACTTTGACATTAGTAAGTTTACGGCAACAGAATTTGGCATGGGTTCTTGAGAGTAAATTTTGTCGAATCCAAATAAACTGATAAGCTCAAAAAAATATTCAATTTCTTCAAAACTTAAGCTTTCTTGCCAGTTGCTTACCAGATTTCTTCCAGTTGCAATTGCGCTGTCTTTTCGGCTCACTTTAGAAGCAACCCCTAGGGTTTTGAAAATGTCTGCGTCAAAATCCGTGTTCAAATAAGAAAATAATCTTCTAATCTCATGATCTGGATTTATACAGCAGTCCTCATAGAAGGCTATATGTATTTCTCCTGGATTAAACTGCTTAAAGACTACGTAATTCTCGATACACCAACTCAACAAGTGATTTTCAAGACGATACCCAGTTTCTTGGTATTTCCTTTCAGAACGCTCTAATACTTCTTGAAATGGACGCAGAAAGTCTTGCATAAGTAGCTCTTGTTTAAGATATGGTTCTAAACTTTCTGGTTTCCAGCCTTTATATTTGCTTCTGGACACAGTAACAGCTAGGGGATGCCGAATTAAAAATATAATTGGCATCTTAGGGAAGTTAAGATGCATCCACTTTAAAAAGAGATTTGCTCTAATCGCTTTAATCAATCTCTTATTGGTAAGATGTTTTCTGTTAAATTTATCCGTCCAAAAACTGCGAATTCTCCCCGACAAAACTTTATTGACATAATTAAAATATTTTTGATCTGTATTTTGGGGATGAATATATTGTCGCTGGCAAAAGAGATCCGGTCCCTTTACTCTTTTGGAATGAAAGGGTTCAAAGATATAGCGTCGATCTTGCTTATAGTTTAAGACCTCTGAAAGCCAGGTTGTGCCACTTCTGCCAGAGCCTGCCAGAAATATTGTATTGGAGTAATCAGAACCATAATCTATATAGCATTGAGATTTGATTCTTTTGATTACCTTTCTTCTTATTTTGTTAGGCACTGTTCCTTAGCCCGAGATGTATAAATTTACAAAGAGTTCTGAGAGTGAATGAGAATATTATTATGTGCATGAGTGATCATCAACTCACTGCACCTAGCTCAAACTGCATTTGGTGATACTGCCAGAGTTTGCCGCGCTTTTCTAGCAAGTCTTTGTATCGGCCTTGCTCTACAATTCGTCCTTTTTCCAGAACCACCACTTTATCGGCATTGGCGATGGTGGATAGGCGGTGGGCAATAGCAATTACAGTTCGCCCCGTAGCAAGCCGCTCCAGGGATTCTTGAATTAACTTTTCGGTCGCCGAATCCAGGGCGCTAGTGGCCTCATCTAGAATTAAAATCTCTGGATCTCTCAGCAGCGCTCTAGCAATAGCAATCCGCTGACGTTGGCCTCCCGATAATCTAATGCCTCGCTCTCCCAGTTGTGTATCAAATCCTTCTGGTAAAGAATCGATAAATTCTAAGGCATTAGCCGCTCTAGCCGCCTCCAAAATTTGAGACTCACTGGCATTATCGACCCCATAAATGATGTTTTTTAGGACAGTTGTTCTGAAAATGAAAGTATCTTGGCTAACGATGGCCATGCGCTTACGGAAGGTATTGATTTGGAACTCTCGCAAATTAACGCCATCTACCAAAATGCGCCCGCTAGTGGGGTCGTAAAAGCGAGGTAGAAGGTCTGCCAGGGTAGTTTTACCGGCTCCAGAGGCACCAACCAAGGCTACTGTCTCTCCCTTTTTAATGGATAGAGAAATATCGTGGAGAACAGGTTCACCAGGGTTATAGGCAAAGTCAACTGACTCAAAATCAATAGAGCGTTGAAAATGGGTAAAAGGCTTATGCCCATCCTGGAAATAAGGCTTGTCATCTCGCCGTAAGAGATCCTTAACGGCTTCCATGGCGCCCTGGGCTGATACAAAGCTAACCCGCTGCGAATTAAGGGCCGAAATCAAAGGAGTAGTGCGTACCAGTACGAAGAGAAAGGTTAACAACTGGGCTGATTTAAGCTGCTCAGTAGAGATTAAAAACTCATAGGAAACAACCACTAAACCAATCAGCAGGGTTGTGCCCAGAGCTTGTGTAATAGGCTGTACACTGGCCGATAGCTTGATAACCGAAAGTTGAGAGTCGAAAACTTCTCTGGTTGCTTTATAATAACGATTGCGCTCGAATTCCTGAGTGCCAGAGGCATGAACGGTACGAATCCCATTAATAAACGATAGGGTGGTTGCCGTGAATGCTTTATTAGCTCTTGGGATATCGAAGCTAGCTTCTCTAACTCTGGCATTAAGGGAATTAAGTCCTATAAATATTGATCCAAAGGCTAAGGCCGTGGCCAAAGAGAGTTGCCAGGACAGCATGACCATGGCGCCCAGGTAGGCCAATAGCTTAGAGCCCTGGATGAAAAAGCCAGCCAGAATATTGAAGGACTGCTGAACCTGGGTAATTTCCCCTCGGATTGTGGACACCAGCTCCCCTGGACTGGCCGTTGAGTAAAATCGTAACTGAAAGCTTTCTAGTTGGTCAAAAACTCGACGGCGTAGGGAGTTTACCAGATTTAAGCAAGTCCTTCTAGAGTAAAGAGAGGTCAGGTAATCAAAGACAGTGCGTAGCCAAGTAGCCACTAATAGTAGAGCCGAAATCCGATAAACTCGGCTAGCTGGGGAAGCTTCAGTAGCTAATAATACTTTGTCAAACCATTCAATTCCTGTCCGGATTGGCGGCTCATTAGGATTAGTAAGACCTTGCAAGAAAGAGGTAATTAAACCAACGGTTACCCCTTCAAGAAAAGCCGAGATAAGAGCAAAAGATAAAGCCCCGATTGCGACCCATTTAAAGTATCTGAACTCTCGAAGGATGAGTTGATTATCTTTCCAAAAACTAGTAGCTTTAACCAGATTGCGGAAGAAATTAGGCAATTTAAGCTTCATAGATAGGTTACTTCATAGAATCAACAGGAGCGGATAGTCTCCCATTGCTTATAGGCTCAGTTCAGCGACCAAGAAATCAGCTAACCGCAGGGCAAATGCCAAAATCATAAACGTCGAGTTGGCTTGCCCTGAGGTGACAAAAATTGAACTACTAGCTACAAATAAATCGTCAAATCCATGCACGTTACAGTTTGGGGTTACTACACCGTCTTCTGGATGTTCTGCCATGCGAGTGGTGCCATTTTGATGAAATCCGTCGCCAGCCTGTTCCCAAACGCTAGTGGCGGGGTCGTCGCTGAAGTACTCTAACCAGCCACAGTTATGCTGTCGCAGGTAGACATCCCAGTACTGGTGAGCCCGCACCACGCTGTCAATATCTTGGTCGCAGTAGCGTAAATCAACATCTAGTCGCCGCATACCCAGTGCATCGCGCTCAGACGATAGGCTAACGCGGCTGTCAAAATTAGGTACCTGTTCCGCATGGTAATGCAACGGGTAGGTATTTGAGGCACTGTGAACGAAAAGGGCCGGTACTTTGCGCTTGGCTACATATCTCTGGTAGGCAAAGGTTGGGGCAAAGGCTACGGTATTTCCCAAATTGCCTAAAATATTTTTGATATGAGCTCCGACCAATGCTTTTCGATCTTTGCCCACGGCTGTATCGCGAATGGCCTTAGCGGCCAAATACTTACCCACAATAGGTGACGTTAATGCTAGGTAAGCCAGCGAAAAAATGCCGTTACCGTGGCTAGGGTCGCCAAACTTGGGTGTTCCTAGCCAGGAAACAACATTTGTAAGCTGGTTTTCGTGCTGAAACTCTCGGGTGAAGGACAAACGACGACGCAGATAGATGTTGTCACCATCGCGGTCAAAGCCGTAGATGGTTTTATCTGGTGGGGTTGTAAAGTGAATAGCGGCAATATCACCTGAGAGGTGGCCCATGTAAAAGCGCCCTAGCAAGCCACTGTGGTTGCCAATGCCACCGGCATGTTGTTGATCACACGTCATCAGTAGGCGTGTAGTGTTGAGCGCGCCCCCTGACAAGATGTATTTCTTAGCTTTAATTTGCTGGGTCTTGCCCCCCAGGGTTTTAGCCTCTAGGCTAATAACCCGCTTTGCCTCGGCATCTGTTTCAATGGTCGTACAGGTAAGCCCGTAAACCAGGTGAATTCTTGGCGATTGCTTGAGAGCATTGAAATACTCTTTACCAAAGTTAGTGGGCAGTGACCAGCGCTCTAGGGTGGAGGTTAGTACATCGCCATCGGGTAGGCCAGGCACTAGAGTTTTCTGACCTATCTCTGCGACTTGGGCTACATCAAACACGGCCTGCCCGCAGAAGAAGTAGTCGCAAGCTCGCTGAAAATAGGTTGACAGTTCGTCGTAGGTGACTGGCCAGTTTGAGTGAGGAATAAAGTTACGTTGGTCGAAATCTACCGGGTCGTAAGGGAGGCAACGACCTCCCCAAATGGTGGAAGTACCCCCTAGTTGCCGTCGGGTACACTCGGCCATCGGGGCATGAAAATTGGGATCAAACTGATCAGCATCAGCAAGGGCTTGGGCTGCCTCATCAAACCGTAATTTGCCACTTTCAATGAGGGCTACCCGATGCCCTACTTTGGCCAGTTCTAGCGCTAGTACAATGCCCGCTGGCCCGGCTCCAACAATAGCGACCGTTGCTTCAATGCCCTGCCCAGGCGGTAGCTTTTCTGCATCAATTAGCATGGATTTCAGGCTTAGGATAAAGAAGCAGGCTGAGTTTGGGTCAATTGAGTCATCTGCTCCGGCGTTAGAGATTCGCCTTGCAGAGCGTGTACATTATCGGCTAAGTGGGCTGGAGTATTGGCCCCAGCAATGACCACTGAAACCCCTTCGAGCTGAGCCACAAACTGCAACGCCAAGTGCGCCAAGGGGCGATCCCACTGTTGGGCCAACCTCTGATAGTGCTCTAGCACAGCTTGCTCGGCTGGCTGATCGCTGCTTCTAAACAACCGTCCTGAGGCAAAGGGCTGGCGGGCCACAATAGCAATGCCTTGTTCTTGAGCCATAGACAATAGGTCTTGGATGCCATCTTGACTCAGCAGGCTAATTTCTACCTGAAGCACTGACAGACCAGCATAGTTAAAACAGAGGTGAGCATCGGTTAGGGTCTCACAGGACACTCCGTAGTAGCGAATCTTGCCCTGCTGTTTGAGGTCGGCCAGGGTCTCAAATACATCTCCCTGCCGAAGCACCTCGGTGGGTGGGCTATGAAGCTGAAAGATATCTAAATAGTCGGTCTGTAGACGCTGTAAACTGCCTTCAACGGATTTCACAAGGTAGGGTTTTGAAAAGTCTTGGCGCAACATCGAGCCACGAGCCTTGTCCAGCGAACCGCCCTGACGAGCTTTTAGTACACGTACTAAAGGTTTGAGCAAAGGCTTGGCCTTTGCCAGTACGCTTCCGGCGGAAGACAACTGGTAGCCTGCTTTAGTGGCAAAAATGACGCGATCGCGCTGAGCTTTAAAGGCCTGACCTAACAATCGTTCACTCTGGCCCTGGCCGTAGCTGTCTGCAGTATCGTAGAAATTAATCCCAGCCTCTAGAGCAGCCTGGAGAGTTCTCATAGCCTGTTGGCGATCGCCCTTCTGCAGATTTCCCCCCAGACATGAGCAGCCCAAACCTAGAACAGAAGCTGCAATATCTGTTTTTCCAAACGAGGTTTGACGCATAGCCTTACCTTATCAAGCCGTACCTGATCAAAATGTAGACAGATCTATCCCTTCAACTGCCCAATCGTCCGGTGGATAGATGGGACAGGGCAAAGAGACTGAGATCACATTGACCGTCGAAGCCCCTTTGCAAAATACTCAAACTTAGGTTGCTTTATCTTCCTCTACAAGGTTAAATGGCCCTTCCCGGATAACTTACTAGAGCACATTGGCTTGTCTTAGGGTTTAGGCTTGCATCAACATTTATCAAAGATTGCAAAAATCTTCCGGATCTTAAAAAATGCCTCCACTCAGGCGTTCCAACGTCAGCAGCCAACCAAATTGGAAGATCATTAAGACACCGTCTAGGGCAGGTGGCTACCTTTCCTAGACGGTCAACTCCTGGATATATTAGCTTTTGCAACAGAACGTTGCCGCTAACCCTTAAACCAGCGCCTCAACCCGCCGATGGGTTTGCAGGTAGGGCTGCATGGCTTCCATAACCTTAGCCACGCTTTCCTCCAGAGTTTCCAGGTGGGTCTGGCAATTAACATCAGGGTTGAGAGGAGCCTCATAGGGATCATCAATGCCGGTAAAGCTCTTAATTTCTCCGGCTCTGGCCCGTTTGTAGAGGCCCTTGACATCGCGCTGCTCGCAGACTTCCAGAGGAGCACTGACGTGCACTTCAATAAAGTCGCCAATGCGATCGCGCACCTCTTCTCGTATCTCGCGGTAAGGCGAGATGGCAGATACGAGGACAATGACGCCATTGCGGGTCAGTAGATGAGCGACAAAGCCAATTCGGCGAATGTTTTCATCGCGATCTACTTTGCTAAAGCCCAACCCTTTAGTCAGGTTTTCGCGCACAATATCCCCATCCAGGATTTCGAGGGAATGGCCCTCACCTCTTAGTTTCTCGGCCAGTGCCTGGGTAATGGTGGTTTTACCTGCGCCACTTAACCCGGTAAGCCAAACTGTTACACCACGTTGTTGCATAGAAATTCTCTCGACTAACGGTAATAAATCTGCAAACATTAGCCCCTATAAGGAGCTTCATTCACTGGCTAAGCAACGCCAGCCGGAACTCTCATTGCTCGAGCAAGCTCAGCGGCTACCTCAGGGCGGGAGAATTGCGGTGGTGGCATTTCTCCCCGACGCAGCATTTCGCGCACCTTGGTACCCGAAAGATGAATTCGCTCTTCTGGGGTGCTGGAGCTGGTTTTGCTGGTGGCCATTTGATTAGTGCGGGTGCAGTAGAAGGCATGCTCAAACTTCATGGGCATGATCCCCAGTTCACCCGGCTTGAACTCATCAAAAATGTACTGAGCGTCATAGGTGCCGTAGTAGTCACCCACACCAGCATGGTCACGACCAACAATAAAGTGGGTGCAGCCATAGTTTTTGCGTACCAAGGCATGGAAGATGGCCTCCCGTGGCCCAGCGTAGCGCATAGCGGCTGGGTTAATGGCCAGAATTACGCGATCGCTGGGGAAGTAATTTTCCAGTAGGATTTCGTAGCAGCGCATGCGCACGTCGGCAGGGATGTCATCACTCTTTGTTGCTCCTACCAGAGGATGGAGAAATAGACCATCTACGGTTTCAAGGGCACATTTTTGAATGTACTCGTGGGCGCGGTGGATGGGGTTGCGGGTTTGGAAGCCCACAATCGTTTTCCAGCCCTTTGCCTCAAACATGGCCCGCGATGCCGCCGGATCAATTTGGTACTGAGGAAACTGAGGGTGGGGATGCCGCTCTAGCAACCACACTGGCCCAGCCAAATTGACATCGCCTTGACTGTAAACCACCTTAACCCCAGGGTGGTTGTCGTCAGTAGTGCGGTAGACCTTTTCAGCCTCGTGGGTTTTGTTGTAGGTGTACTTCTCAGTTAGCTCTAGCACACCGATAAACTCGCCCTTAGAGTTATCTAGACGAACCAGATTGCCTTCGGTAAGCGCATCTGCTTCGGCCTGAGATACTGATAGCGTCACTGGAATTGACCAAGGCAGGCCATTAGCCAGGTACATATCGTTAACTACACTGATGTAATCAGCCTGACCCATAAACCCAGTTAAGGGACTAAAGGCACCGATTGCAATCATTTCCAGGTCGGACTGAGAGCGGGCATCGAGCTGCACAGTGGGCAAAATATCGGCCTTTTCCATAAATTCTTGGCGCTGGGCCACAGTGGTAATGCGATTAATGAGATGACCACCGTGGGGCGCAATAGTAGATATTGATAACGTCAAAGCAGACTCCTTTTTACTAGAAAATTAGGGATAACCATCTAACGCTAGACCTCATTTCCTGTACAGCTTTTTCTATTTAGGTGAAGTACAGCCTATCTCCCAAAGTTAAGAGCTTTATAGCCATCTTTTCACCGCACTAGACTTAAAAGTGCTGTAAGTTGGTAGAGCCCCAAAATCATGATTTAGCTGTAGTTTTAGGAGGTTTAAGTCGTTGTTAATCTTTACAAAGATAAGCTCTGATTTCCGCTTAAACTCTCACTTCCATCTGTGTTTTTTCCAGGATTTAGACTGAGATAAAAGATTCTTAAAGATAGCCAAAATTCTCCGGATGAAGTAAATCTTTGCCTGTGCTCTTAAACTTAAGCTGTTGCCTACAAAACTAGGACATTCAGCTAAGCACTCATAGCAAAATTGGCTAATCAACTCGTAAAGCTAATTGTGATACCGTTAGGCCCCTTTCCTACCCACACGCAGCGTAGCTCGATCTAGAACTGTTGTAGCTGCATTACCATTCAAAGTAATTAACCCCATGGCTTGTAGGTCAGCTTCTACCATCAGATGTACCAGTTCTTCAAAAGTTACTGAGGGCTGCCAGCCAAGCTTAGCTTTGGCTTTGCTAGGGTCGCCGATTAGCAAGTCTACTTCTGCAGGACGCAAGTAGCGTTCATCAAAAGCGACATAGTCTTGCCAGTTAAGGTTAACGTGACCAAAGGCAAGATCTAAAAACTCACGTACTGAATGAGTTTCTCCAGTCGCCACCACGTAATCATCAGGCTCATCCTGTTGAAGCATCAGCCACATAGCTTGGACGTAGTCTTTGGCGTAACCCCAGTCTCGCTTAGCATCGAGATTGCCCATGTAAAGCTTTTTCTGTTGTCCGGCGACAATTCGTGCTACAGCTCGAGTTATTTTGCGAGTTACAAAGGTCTCGCCACGCCTGGGAGATTCGTGATTAAATAAAATCCCATTGCAGGCAAACATTCCATAAGATTCACGATGGTTTAGAGTTTGCCAGTGAGCGTAGACTTTAGCGCAAGCGTAGGGACTACGAGGGTAAAACGGGGTTGTTTCACTCTGAGGCACGTCCTGTACCTTGCCATACATTTCTGAGGAGCCAGCTTGGTAATAGCGGACTTCTATATTGGTTCGGCGGCGGTAATCGCGGATAGCTTCTAGCAGCCGTAACGTACCCATACCTACTGCATCAGCCGTATATTCGGGTGAGTCAAAACTGACGCGCACATGGGACTGTGCCCCCAGGTTGTAAATTTCGACTGGCTGTACTTCCTCTAGAATGCGGCGTAGAGTAGTCCCATCAGTGAGATCGCCGTAGTGTAAAAACAGTCGAGCTGTTTCGCTATGGGGGTCTTCGTAGATGTGGTCAATGCGATCAGTATTAATAGTAGAGGTGCGGCGAATAATGCCATGCACTTCATAACTTTTTTCTAGTAGCAATTCACTCAAATAAGAGCCATCTTGACCGGTGATTCCAGTAATTAGAGCTTTCTTCGCATTAGTCATAGAACCTAAATAATGAATAAACAACAAAGTTGGAGCTAGATAATTATTAGACACAACTCAAATAAACTAGTACACGCCTGACTCACCCAATCCGATGGAAATCCTTAATTCCTTCAAACCGGGTTTGTCTAGCCTGTCGTCGAGTAAATTCCCCTACCGTAGGATTGCCCGTAGGAGAAATAACGCCAGTGACTTGGAGCCAGAGAGACTCTGGAGCAAGGGTAAGTGTGTAAGCGTTAGCCCCGACTTTATGAACGTGATACCACTGAGTAGCCTGGCAGTGATCGCACCAAAAGGCTTCAAGCCATTCTCCTGCGATAGGGACTGTGCCCATACTGGCGACCAAGGTGAGAGCCGTTCTGCGGCCAAAGCCACGCTGCTGTAAATGTTCTGGCTTACTGGCATAGAGCGGATATTTTTGGCTCATGCTATCTAAATAAACGTTATGAACCGGGCAATAAATCGCTCGACGCTTAGAACGGTTGCGATTACGATGTCGTTGTTGAGGCACATCTAGCTCCTGGGTAATAACGTTGCTATATCTCCGCTTTCTAGGAACTCACAAACAATCAGGATGAAATTTGACGCCAGCCACAAATTAGCCCATCAACTCTTGGGCAAGCTTATCTACCACTTGCTGGTTGGCATCAAGCCAGTTCAGTTAATATATGCCCCTTCTTCTTGTCTCAGTGCGAGAAATGTTGGAACCCTCTAGCTGACGCGGCTATCAAAAACTTGGGATAGACGACGATTAACCCGAGTAGTCACCACCTGTTTGGCCGACAGATAGATGAAGGGTGGAATGGTGCTGAAATAGCGCTTCCATAGCCGGCCTGGTTCTTGAATTAGGCGATAGAGCCACTCTAGGCCAGAGTCTTGCACCCAGGCAGGGGCATGCTTTTTAATGCCAGCATAAATTGGGAATACGCCCCCTATACCTACCATAGCCGCCTGGATTTTATGCTTGTGCTGGTGCATCCAGATTTCCTGTTTAGGGCAGCCTAAGGCTATAAACACTACCCCAGCCTGGCTATCGTTAATGGCTTGCACCACCTGCCGATCTTCTTCAGGAGTTAAGGGACGAAAGGGCAATGGTTCCATACCCGCAATCACCAAATCGGGAAATTCTTGATTGAGTCGCTGCCGCATCTTGGCTAAAGTGGGGGCATCGGTACCCAAAAAATAAACGCCCATACCGGTAGCTGAAGCTTGCTTACAGACCTCCCGCAGGATATACATCCCAGCAACGCGGTCATGAGTACTTTTCCGCAGTAGGTTTAGAGTCCACACCAGCGGCATACCATCTGGAGTTAGCATGTCAGCGCCGCACAATACACGAGCAAAAGTGGGGTTCCAACGAGCCTCCATCAACATGTGGACATTGGCTACACAAACCACTCGACTCAACCGCTGTTGGCCCCACTGCATAATCAGATTAATCTGCTCATGAAAGGGATTGGTGGCGATTGAGAATCCAAGAACTTGCTCAGAAACAAGACTACTTCTATTTGACATGATCCTAAGGGCTTGTAGAACATCAAGTGGTAGACGCCCTGATAGGATTTGTCAGAAAAAGATATTTAATTATGAACAGAGAAAAAATCTATCGTAAAGACTTTTCCTCTTCCTTAACAACCTGAAAAAATGACGTAAGCCATGCCAAAAAGTTCAAAAAAGAAATTTCAAAAAACAACAAATGAGATGCGGCGCTGAAATAGAAGATTGAGATATAGCCTCAACCTACTCTCAGCGCGCTAAAGCAAAACTCCCGCAGTCAAAAGGCTTGCCCACAGGATGCCACAGCAGGGTCGCGTCTTATAGACATCCAAGATCAACGCTGGAGGGAGATGATCCGGACAATTTTGGTAAATGCTCTAACGAATCGTAACACCTGTAAGACAGAGCATGACATATTTCCTTGGGCATAGTGAAAGCACTGAGCAGGTCTCAAGGTAATTTAGCAAACTTAACCTCGTTTAAAAAAATCGTGTGAAGGCCACTGAGGATCTACTCGATTCAGCCAAAACCTTACGGATTTTAGACCGCGGTTGCGGATAAGTAAGAAGACCCAGGGCAGTTTACCCGTGATAGCGATGATACCTGTACCTATTTCTCTTACGACTTGGCTCCGGATCTTGAACTCATCTCCCCAGCTAATGATAGGACTGGGGCTTCTAACGCTAGGTGGCGACATCCTTGTTCCCCAGGCCAGCTTAGCTCAGCGAATGCCAGGCGCACCAGCCGTATCTGCACCGCTGGTAGAAAACTCACAACCCAGGTCAACTCCAGTAGTCGCCACGCCAGAGCTTTCTCCTCAGCCTGTCAATGAACCCTATGTGTTAGGTCAGGGCGATCGCATAAAGGTAACGATTTTCCGCGCCCCAGACTACAGCGGCGATTACGATGTCCAGGTAGACGGTACCCTCAACCTGGCTTTAGTGGGGCCAGTAACCGTTGCAGGATTGACCGTCGAACAGGCCACGGAGTTGATTTCTAACCGCTACGCCCAGGTTCTTCGACGCCCGCTCGTCACCATCAGCCTGACGAATCGTCGGCCTCTTGTGGTAGCTGTGGCCGGAGAAATTAATCGACCTGGTTCCTATTCTATGGATGGTGCCAACTACCCCAAACTAGCTCAACTCTTTGCGATGGCTGGTGGCGTTACTCCCAGTGCTGATTTACGGAACGTTCAAATTCGTCGGCAACAAAATGGCCGCACTGAGGTGTTCACGACGGATCTTTGGCAGCTAGTGAATGCTGGCGACACTAACCGAAATTTGAATCTTCGCGATGGAGATAGTATTTACATTCCATCTACAATAGTGCCCCTGAATGAAGGGCCTCTGTTAGCCGCGTCTACCTTGGCTGGTGATGGGTCAGAGCCCATCAACGTGGCTGTTGTCGGAGAAGTGTTTCGTCCAGGTCCCTATTTGCTGAGGGGTGGTGCTGCTAGAACTGGCCGAGCTGGGGCTACTGGCGGTGAGCAAGGCTTTGGTGCTAAGCCAACCACAGTAACCGATGCTATCCAGGTAGCAGGAGGCATTCGGCCCAGCGCAAACATTCGCCAAATTGAAATACGGCGCACTACCCGCAGTGGGAGCCAGGAATCGTTTCAGGTGGATCTGTGGCAACTACTCCAGACAGGTGATTTAGGGCAAAACGCTATTTTGCAGGAGGGAGACACGGTTGTTATTCCAACCGCTACTGACATTATTGACCCGGCTGAAGCAACTAGTATTGCAGCCGCTAGTTTCTCGCCTAACTCCATTAGCATTAACGTAGTTGGTGAAGTACGCAATCAGGGCAGAGTGGATATACCACCTAACACACCTTTGAACCAAGGCATCTTGGCGGCTGGCGGATTTAACAATCGGGCCAGAGAAGATATTGTTGGCTTAGTCAGACTTAACCCTGATGGCAGCGTTACCCAACGTGAAATTTCTATTGACTTTACTCAGGGGATTAACGACGAAAATAATCCGATTTTGCTGAATAACGACATTATTATTGTCGGCACTTCCGGGGTAGCCAACTTCTCTGATACTTTGGGCAGCATAGCTAATCCTATATCTAACCTGCTGTTTATTTTGGGCGCACCATTCCGCTTATTCAACCTATTCAATTAGTCGAGATCTCAATCAAATTCTTGCGATCAAGTTAAAGCACGCATAGGAGTCATCCTGAATAATTCCATTCCTATGGATTTTAGGATTTAGCAGGTCTACCAGTCACCTCATTTCAATACAGTTCATACCCAACTATTACTCAGGAATCAGGGATGAAAACTCAACCCCTTCAACCTACGCTCATACCCCCCACTATGCCGATGGCAGAACCCCTTCAAGAGGGAGGATTGGACTTAGGTAGCCTGCTATCGATGCTTAAGCGGCAAGCTCTCCTAATTGCTGGCGTTACAGTAGCAGTCACAGCAGGAGCCGGAATTAGGGCTTACCTGAGTCCGCCCACCTATTCAGCTGGGTTTGATATTTTAATTCAGCCTCTAAGCGCGGAAACGGAAGTAATTTCTGCCCTTTCAGATGTACCTATCAATCGAAAGGAGGCAGAGCTCCCCCTCTCAGATAGGATAAAAATCTTGACCAGCCCTGGAGTTTTGCAGCCGGTTGTGGATAATCTTCGTGCTCAGGGCATGCTCGATTGTATTACCCCGGCCCAGGGCGCTGCAACAGGCTTGAGTGACAGAGAGCTAAATCGCCTTTGCTACAGCAAGATAAGAAGTCGATTAAACACTCAACTTAGCAAAAATTCACGCATTTTCAGAACCAACTTCCAGGGAGATTCTTCCTCAGATGTTGAATATGTTGCCAATCTATTATCCGAAACTTTTCTGGATTATGGATTAGACTCTCGTAAGCAAGACTTACAATTGGGTCTAGACTTCCTAGATGACAAAATACCGGAGGCACGACAGCGAGTAGACAGCTTACAGACAGAACTACAAAATTTACGTCAAACCTATAGTTTTATTGATCCAGGCTCTCAAGGAACTACTATTTCCGGTCAAATTAGCTCTTTTGAAAAGCAATATCTGGAAACTCTAATTCAACTTGAAGAAACTGTTGCTCTATATGATGAACTACAAAGCGAGTTAGTTCAACGCCCTCAAGATACAGCAGCTTCTTCTGTGCTATCTGGCAGTGGTCGATTCAGTAGCTTAATCGATAAGCTTTTGGGCTTAGATTCTCAAATGGCCCAAGAGTCCACAATTTATCTCGAAGGCAGCCCAAATATGCAAGTGCTGCAAGAGCAGCGGCAAAATATGATGGCGCTACTAGCCCGAGAAGGAGAGCTGGCCCAGCGCGAACTCATGGGACGTATAGATGCTCTGGCAACTCGTGAAGAGGCACTGTCCCGCACCCTGGCTTCCTTAAATGTTGATGTTGATGAACTGGCGGAAATCATCCGTCAATTCACGGACTTAGATTTAGAACTATCCATTGCAAATAATAGCCTTAAAGACTTGTTATTGCGTCGAGAAAATCTTCAGGTTGAAATAGCTCAGCGAGAGTTACCCTGGCAACTTATTAACCCGACAACGGTTAATACAGAAGTGGCCAACTTGCAAAATAGTTTGATTTTGGGCGCAATTTTGGGTCTGCTACTGGGTACAGGTATCGCCTTCTTGCTAGATACTCAAAAGGATGTGTTATACACACCTAAAGATCTTAAACGAGTTACTCCTGTACCTATCTTAGGCTTGATTCCTCACAATGCCGCTGTAGAGCGCGGCTACGACGAGCAACATTTGCTGTCGCTGTATCATCCGGTTAGTGATGCGCTGGTTGCATCAGGTGCAAGCTCCAATGGCAACGGTAGGCGATCTAAAAATAGAACTGCGCCTACTGAAGACATTTTTGCCTATCGAGAAGCATTTCGATCACTGGTGGCTAACCTGCAACGGTTAGATACAGAAAGTCCAATTCGTTCCTTGGTCATTAGCTCGGCAGATAATCAGCTAGCCGACTCAACTACGGCGGCTCACTTAGCTTGGGCGGCGGCCGAGTTGGGCAACCGGGTGCTGCTGATTGATTCAGACTTCCGATTTCCTCACCTCCACAATTTTTTAGATCTCTCTAATGACCAAGGCTTTGGTAATGTTCTGGCCGGTGACTTAGATCTTAAAAACGTAATCAAGCGATCTCCCACCGAACCCAACCTGTTTGTGCTCACGACTGGCACAACCAATATTGACCCCACCCGGCTTTTGTCATCAGCTAAAATGAGGCAGTTCATTGCTAAAACTGAAGCTTATTTTGACCTGGTTATCTATGATTCTCCACCCTTCTCAGAGTACGCTGATGCAGCTCTACTCTCGGCTGAAACAGATGGCCTGGTGCTGGTCTCACACCTGGGCACTGTCAAATCAGCCCAGCTAGAAGAAACCTTAGAGAAACTTTGGATTGCTAAGATTCCTTTGATTGGATTGATTGCTAAAGAAGCAGCTTCTAAGATAGCTTTATTACCAGTTTAGGCACTCGCAAACCTGATTGACTGACAAACGTTTCGTGGCTGGCGGCCAGAAGCCGCGCCTACATAGACAAAACCCGCCGGGGCGGGTGATTGCCTGTATAAGCTAGTCGGCAGAGGCCGACTTGGATTGTATAACCGCGGTTTGAACCGCCGGGCGTTAAAGTTTTGTCAGTCAATCAAGTCTAGTACTCTGAGGCGGAAATAACCCACCTATTAATTAACTGGGGAACCCTTGTGAAACCTGGGACTGCCTTCTGCCTGCTACGCACGTGCAAAGCCCTACTGCCTTTTGCCTTTCGATACTAGTCTCACTTTGGAAATTTGGTATTATCTGCCATTAAAAAGTCCCCCAGCAGAAAACTGCTGAGGAACTGGAGGTTTAGCGATGATTAACTATCTCAGACCTTAAGCCTGATCAGCCTCTTCCTCGTTGCGCTTACGCAGAGCGGCTACACCCAGACCAATCAGGCCAGGTAGCAGCGCTGGGGTAGGCACGTAAGCCGTGCTGATGTTTAAGCCAGCATTGTTCAAGAATTGCCCATCTGACTTATACGTAATCAGCAGAGACCCTACAGTATCAGTCGAGGTGAATTCAAACGGAATCTCAGAGCTAGGCACTGTGGATGGGATGGTATTGTAGGTCCACTGTAAGATATTTCCTGAAGCACCGCCTACAAAGCGAGGGTCAGAACTGCCACCTACCCAGGTTGTCCCATCGAGAATGACCTCAGAAAGTTCGTCCGTAGGATCAGCGAAGGGATCAAACGGCGAGTCAGGGCCAACTTCTCCGTTACCGCTGAGTTGACTAACTTTAACTCCAGGTAAAAATTGAGTTTTACCGTTAAGGGGGGAGAAGTCAATTTGGATGGTAAGGAAACCACCACCTCTTTTAACGCCCAGCACCAAATCTCCGTACTCATTGCCCACTGGGCGGTTCGCCCGAGCATTATCTTGATCAACCAAAGTTATGGTAAAAGTACCCAGCTTATTCTTAGTACCATCGTTGAACCGATCACCAAAATAGTTGGTAGGGCCTTGCAGAACAGTGCCATTTGCCGCTGCTGGGTCGCCAATACCCGAAAGCCCACTTAGATCGAGAGGATAGAAGGTGAATGCCAGGGCACTATCGGCCATGGCTACTGCCGAAACGGCAAAAGCAGCTATTGTAGAACTGGCTACAAGACCCGCCTTTTCAAGCAACTTAGTCATCTGTATCTCCAATATCAAAATCGATTGCCTGGTAAACGAGAGACAGATGCGTACCCAGATTCTGTGCCCATGTTAAGTTAATCTCCGTATTTTATGGGAGATAACCTGGCGGAAATTTATGATAGTTTTACAAACTTTTTCTCTAGGGTGGAACCCGCGTAGCTAGATATAGGCAGGCTTCAAACTAACCAGTGGCAGAGTATTTGCTTTTTCTGCGGACACAACAAAAAGCTCCCCACGCCTTGAGGGTGGGGAGCTGGGTTAGTGAAGATTACGCAAGGTCAGTCAATTAAGCCTGATCAGCCTCTTCTTCGTTGCGCTTACGCAGAGCGGCTACACCCAGACCAATCAGGCCAGGTAGCAACGCTGGGGTAGGCACGTAGGCCGTGCTGATGTTGAATCCACCATTATTGACGAATGTCCCTCCAGATTTGTAGGTAATCAGCACAGAGCTGGTTGTTCCCTCACCTGAGGTAAAGATGAATGGGATTTCGGAGCTGGGAGTCTCGCTTGGCACGGTGTCGTAAGTCCAGCTGAGGATGTTATCAACAGCGCCACCATCAAAGCGAGGATCTACGGAACCTCCAACCCAGTTAACTCCATCATCGAGAGCAACTTCAGAGAAGTCATCAGTAGGATCAGCAAAAGGATCAAGGGTAGCTGGCCCAGAGCTTCCATCAGCCGTAGGATTTAGCTGGCGCACTTTAATGCCAGGCAATAGGCTAGACTTCCCATTATTAGGAGTAAAGTCAATCTGAATGGTGATGAAACCACCTACAGGGCTCCTTTTAACTCCCAGTACCAAATCACCCTCAGCACTACCAGCCGGGCGAGTGAGTACCGCATTCATCTGATTAATCAGCGTTACGGTGAAGGTACCTAGCTTGTTCTTGGTTCCGTCATTCAACCGATCACCAAAGTAGTTGGTGGGGCCTAGTAACTCGGTACCGGGTGCTACACCAGCGGTTTGCAGGTTTTGTAGCCCACTCAGATCGAGAGGATAGAAGGTGAATGCCAGGGCACTATCGGCCATGGCTACTGCCGAAACGGCAAAAGCAGCTATTGTAGAACCGGCTACAAGACCTGCTTTTTCAAGCAACTTAGTCATCTGTATCTCCAATATCAAAAATCGATTGCCTGGTAAACGAGAGACAGATGCGTACCCAGATTCTGTAACTATCCTACGTAAGCCTACTCAGGTTCTCAAAGGTAACCGTTAGAATATTCACGGTAGGCTTACAAATTTGGCCCTTGTTTAAGCACTTTACAGACTGTATACCAAGCTGCTCGGCAACCACCAGGGTTAGGTTGATGGCGTAACCCTGGAAAATAAAAGGGCTCCCCAATCGTTAATGTTGGGGAGCGGAGTGTATAAAGATTGAGCAAGAACAGACCCTTAAGCCTGATCCGCTTCATTTTCTTCATTGCGTTTACGCAGAGCCGCAACGCCAAGGCCCACCAGACCAGGCAGCAGGGCCGGGGTAGGCACGTAGGCGGTGCTGATATTGAACCCGCCGTTGTTCAAAAATTTCCCACTTGATTTGTAGGTAACCAGCAGAGACTTGGTTGCCTCATCGGAAACAAAGGTGAATGGAATGTCAGAACTGCCGGTTGTGGTCGGCACAGTGTTGTAGGACCAACTCAAGACATCATTAACAGCGCCGCCGTTAAAGAGTGGACTAGTTCCTACCTCAGTCCAATTAGATCCATCGAGGGTGAGGTTAGAGAAATCATCTGTGGGATCGGCGAAGGGGTTAAGGGTAGTAGGTCCGACATCCCCATCAATGCCGGTTACTTGGCTAATTTTGAGGCCAGGAAACAGACTAGATTTGCCATTATTTGGGGTAAAGTCGATTTTGATGGTGACAGAACCACCCTCAAGAGTCTTTTGAACCCCCAGAACCAGATCTCCCTCAGCATTGCCAGCTGGACGAGCCAGCGAAGCATTAAGTTGATTAATCAAGGTTACCGTGAAGGTACCCATAGATCGCTTGGTAAAGGCTTGAGCGCCGTAATTCCAGCGTTCACCAAAGTATTTGGTTGGCCCTTGCAACTGGGTGCCTGGAGCCACACCGGCGGTTTGCAGATTTTGTAATCCGCTCAAGTCTAGGGGATAGAAGGTTATCGCTAGAGCACTATCGGCCAGCGCAACCGCCGAAACGGTAAAAGCAGCTATTGTAGAACCGGCTACAAGGCTTGCTTTCTCAAGCAACTTAGTCATCTGTATCTCCAATATCAAAAACGATTGCTTTGTAAATGAGCGACAGATGCTTACCCAAATTCTTTGCCTATGCTAGGCAACCCATTTTGGGTTTTGGAAGAGAGATTGATGATGTTTGTTTTAGGTTTATCGGTCCGTTAGGTCATAGCAAGTGGTTGCTATCTGCGGAAACAAAATAGCCTCTATTTCGTTCAGATAACAGAGGCTCTAGTGAAACGCAAATTAAGCGCAAAACTGTGTCTAACAATACCGAAGTCCTTCCCTTGGCTCAGAGTTGGCGCCATCCACACTTTGCTGATACAACTCAAGGCCTGATTGACTGACAAACGTTTCGTGGCTGGCGGCTAGAAGTCGCGCTTACACAAACAAAACCCGCCTGCGCGGGTTACTGACTGGATGAGCTAGTCGGCGGCGGCCGACTTTGGTTGTGTAGGCGCGTTTTTAACCGCCATGAGCCAAAGTTTTGTCAGTCAATAGACTCAAGGTTCTTACCCTCAACCAATGGAAGTATTATTTTTGCCCTCAAGTACTAGGTGCCAACTACGCCCGATTCACCGTTCTCAGTAGCCACAGCGTAGCAGCTAGGGATACAAAATGGGCCAGCAGGGTGTTGATGTTGGCCTGCACCACAAAAATATCAAAGGCTTCCACGTACTGGTTGATGTTACCCGGTACAAACACCGTACTGCCCTGGGGTTGGGCCAGTGCCTTCGCCAGTAGCGAACCAATCAGTGCCTGGCCACCGAAGAGGGTAATCAACATGCCGGTCATGCTGATGATGATGCCGATGCGTAACGCCTGTAGCGCCTCCTTAGGGCTAGGGCGCTTGCTGGCATCGCGACTGCGCAACCGCCGACTAATTTGGGTGTAGCGAAAGGCCCAGAACGCGCTCACATAGACTGCCAGCAGACCCGCCGCGGCCAGGGTCAACCCGATCCCAGCGCCTGGATTACTGCCAGTGCCTGATCTCGCACTCACACTAACCAGGGCAAACATCAGCACCAGGCTAGAGATCACCGCCAGCACCACCTGCACCCAAAAACTAATCCATCCAGTTAATCGGAAGGAACTCACAATGCGGCGTACTGCTGGGGGTAGGGTGTAGTCGGGTTCGCTGTTCATAATCCTAGATTCTAGACTAACGCCAGTTCCCTTGAAGCTTAAACCTCTCCTCCAGTGCTAGAGTGAATCAAAACTTCTCCCGACTGCTATGGCTTTTTCTATTGACGATGCCAAGACCCGTCTAGAATCCCTTTGTGCCATCTGGAGGCCACGGGTAGACTACCTGGCCATTCGCTTAGAGCAATCGGAAGGAACAGAGATTTTTTTGCGGGGCGGAGCCATTGAAGCTCTCAGCGAGGGGATGGCCATAGGGGGCCATGTGCGGGCTTGCTATCGGGGTGGCTGGGGCTTTGCCAGCTTTAATGACCTGGAGAGTTTGGTCACTCAAATTGAGACAGCGGTAGCAGCGGCGCGTCTAGTAGGCTGTGATGAAACCTTGCTAGCTCCAATTGAGCCAGTGCAAACCAGCCAGCAGTTACCGCTCAGCGGTACTGACCCACGCCAGATTCCCTTAGCTCGTAAAAAGGCCCTGTGTAGCCACTACGCCAATCTGTTGCAGCGCATTGACGATCGCATCACCACCACGTCGGTTCGTTATACCGATACGACTCAGCGGGTATTGCTAGCGACCTCTGAGGGCACCTTTATTGAACAATCCTGGTCGGATATGGAGATGCGCTTTGCTGCCACCGCCAGAGATGGGGAGACTGTACAGACTGGGCGCGAAACCACAGGCTCTCGCAAGGCTTACGAAGATTTGGAACATCTGGATGCCCAGGTGATGGACTCGGCTCGGCGGGCGGTGGCCGCTTTGGATTTGCCTGCTGTGCGAGGGGCGGCCTACGAGGTGGTAATTGACCCTATCCTGACGGGTTTATTTGTTCACGAAGCCTTCGGGCACCTGTCTGAAGCCGACATGACCTACGAGAATCCCGACTTGCTAGAAGTCATGAGTATGGGGCGTCGGTTTGGCCCAGAAATTTTGCAAATCTTTGATGGAGCGGCTCCCCAGGGGCACCGGGGCAGCTATTTCTATGACGATGAGGGAACTCCGGCTAGCACTACCCAACTAATTCAGGATGGCGTGCTAGTAGGGCGGCTGCATTCTCGCGAAACCGCCGGTAAGCTGGACGAACAGCCCACTGGCAATGCTCGCTGCCTTAACTACCACTACTCACCCCTGGTTCGCATGACCAACACCTGGATTGAGCGCGGCACTACTCCCGTGGCCGACCTGTTTGCCGATATTAAGGAAGGCGTCTATGCCCGCAACTGGCTGGAGGGCATGACCAATGGCGAAATGTTTACCTTTACCGCTGGCGAAGCCTGGATGATTCGCAACGGCCAACTGGCTGAGCCAGTGCGAGATGTAACCCTGTCGGGTAATGTGTTTCGCACCCTGGCTGACATTGTGGCCATTGGCGATGATTTTTACTGGGATGAGTCGGGCGGCTGTGGCAAAGGCGGGCAAAATGGCCTGCCCGTCGGCTGTGGAGGGCCGAGTTTGCGGATTAAAAACGTGGTTGTCGGCGGTGAAGCCGAAGATTGGTAAGTCAATTACCGCGACCGCTTCCCCTTGGCAGAGCGACGATTTCCCTTAGGCGGTGTCTGGTGGGCGCCAAAATACTTCTCGCTACGGTAGCGCAACCACACCCGCAGGGCCTGAGGGATTTGCTCTTTCTGCTCCTTGGTCAAGGTGTTGTACAGCGCCAGGGCTTTTTCCCGCTCGCCTCGGCAGGCCGCGTTGTTGTGGGCATCCCAATAGTGGCGGGCCACCCGAATGCGGCGGCAGACTTCTTTAACCAGATCTTTGCCCTCTAAGGGGGATGGATTGGTGGCCATAGCAGTTATTGACGTTCCAGAGGCTAAATCACTCTAAGCTAGAACACTGTAAGTCTTCACTATCTAACTTAAGCCCCTGCATGAAAGTTGCCACCTGGAACGTTAACTCAATTCGCTCGCGCCTTGCCCATGCCACGCAATGGCTGCAGGAGAATCCCGTGGATGTGCTGTGTTTACAAGAAACTAAGGTGGTGGATGCGGATTTTCCCACCGGGGCGTTTACGGCCTTGGGCTATCACACCTGTGTCTACGGTCAGAAGTCTTACAACGGGGTGGCGCTAATCAGCCGCCAGCCCATGGAGGCGGTGCAGTACGGCTTTACTCCAGTTTTGGGGGAAGAGCGGGTCGGAGAGCTGGATGAGCAAAAGCGCGTTATGGCGGGTTTGTATGACGGTGTCTATGTGGTCAATCTCTATGTTCCCAATGGCAATTCGGTCGGCACCGACAAATATGCCTACAAGCTTGCTTGGTTAGCTTGCTTGAAAGAGTATCTAACCGCGTTGCTGGTTGACTATCCGTTACTGAATGTGTGCGGCGACTTTAACATTGCCCTGGAAGATAAGGACATCTACAACCCTGAAGATAAAGCCAACCATATTATGGCCTCTCCCCTGGAGCGGGAGGCGCTGAAAGCGGTATTGACGGTGGGCTTGGCCGATGGCTTTCGTAAATTCACTGACGAAGGAGGGCACTTTAGCTGGTGGGACTATCGAGCCGCTTCCTTTCGGCGCAACTTGGGCTGGCGTATCGACCATCATTATCTATCGGCGGCACTGTACGATCGCGCCATTGCCTGCACCATTGACGTTGAGCCCCGTCGCCGGGAAAAGCCCAGTGACCACGTGCCAGTGATTGTGGAGTATTGAGGGTGAATGTTCCTGCCAGACGAACGGCGCGCCCTACCCACTAAAGAGGTTAAGATAAACGGGTTAAGCAGATACTCTGCAACTGGGCTATCAGGCATCAGGCGCTTGGCTGTTGTGGCGTCTGTGCAGGTCTTGGCCCCATCCTTGGTTAGATTTGAGCGAGTCAGTACTACGGGTTAATGGCAACACTACACATTGGTTGGTTTCCTCAGGTGCAGCAGTTTTTTCTCTGGGGAGAAGCCTGGAAGCCGTTGCCGCAGGGCGGCTTTGCGGCCTGGGAAGGGGTTTACTTGCACCCCTATGCGATCGCCCAGGAGGAAATGGCGCCTCTATTAGCTCGCCTACAGCTTCAAATTGGTAGCAAAAGCGAGGCTCATAAGCTGTTACCGGCTGCCTTAACCACGGCTGAGGGCGCAGGTGAAGCCGTGTCACGGCGATCAACTGGGAGTGTAGTCAGGCGTCCCCCTGGGCGAAATACCTCTGCCAATAAAGTCCGGGGGCCAGTTTGGGGTCAGAGTTATGCTCAATTACCCGCCTATCTAGAGAAGGAGACCCTGCAGCCAATTCACTCGGCCTATGGCGAAACTTCAGACAGTCCTGACTCCCAGCCTACACAAGTACTACACCCCTGGCAGCTACAGGGCTGGTGGCTAGCCTTAGCCGATGTGCTACCGCTATTGCTAGCGTTGCCTCTGGGACAGCAATCCCTGCCTGGAGCCGATTTGATTGGCGACGATGTGCGCTTTTGGGGTCATATTGCCCGCTGGGGGCTAAATCTTCAGGCTAGAGGGAAATTTCTACCTGCCATTGAGCTAAACAGCCAAACCCTGGCCGCTAGCTGGCGACCGCTGCTGGACAGTGCTGCCGACCAGGATCGTCTGCGCAACTTTGCCTTGACTATGCCGCAACTTTGCCAGAGCTATGGGCCGGCTAGTAGGGTTGCGCCAACCCTGGGCTGCACGATTCCTCCAACCCCAGCTCAAGAGCTGCTGATTGCGTTTTTGACGGTTCAGGTCGAGCATCAAATTCGGCAGACAACCCAGGCTCAACCGCTGAACGGCCTGAATTCGCTGGGTCAAGAGTTACCTCTCCAGCCCTGGCTTCAGGCCCTGACCAAACCTCGTGGAGAACTAGAGGCCAGCCCAGCGGCGGCGGCTCGTCTGCAAGAAGCCCTAACGACTTGGACAACCCCCCTACAGCGCTTAGCCGACGACCCCGCAACGCAATTTCGCCTGCGTTTGGTGCTGCAACCACCAGCGATTCTAGAGCAACCCTGGCAACTACAGTACTATCTACAATCTACGGCTGTACCCGACTGGCGACCCAGCGCTAAGTTCATCTGGCAGCATCCAGTGGCTGAGCTTCGCTATCAGGAAGCTATCCTCAAAAATCCACAAGAAACTCTGCTGGCAGGGCTGGGCCGAGCGGCTCGTTTCTACGACCCAATTCGCGAAAGTCTATACCAGGCACATCCCACGCATTGCATTCTGGATCCGATCCAGGCGTATCAATTCATCAAAGCGGTGGCCTGGCAGCTTCAAGACAATGGCGTAGAAGTGGAGCTTCCCCCTGGGCTAGCCCCCTCTGGTGATGAAGCCGAAAGTCGCCTGGGGCTTAAGGTGCAGGCGGAAGTGCCGCCGACCCAGCAACGGCAACGGCTGGGTCTCAAAAGTCTGCTTAACTTCCAGTGGGACTTGTCCCTGGCGGGCGAAACCATTAGCGCAGCGGAGTTTGAGCGCTTAATCAACCAGGGCTCACCGCTGGTAGAAATTAACGGCAAATGGGTTGAGCTACGGCCCCAGGATGTGAAAGCTGCCCAGCGGTTCCTGGAAGGTCAGAAAACCGCTGCCCCCCTCTCTGTGGAAGATGCGCTGCGGATTAGCACTGGCGATACCCAACTCATCGACAAGCTTCCTGTCGTCAGCTTTGAAGCCTCTGGCTCGCTTCAACAGTTGATTGATACCTTGACCACAGGTAATCAATCTCTGGAGGAAATGGCCGAACCGCCCGGATTTAAGGGCAAGCTGCGCCCCTACCAGGCCAGGGGGGTATCATGGCTGGCCTTTCTAGAGCAATGGGGACTGGGAGCCTGTTTAGCCGATGATATGGGCTTGGGTAAAACCATTCAGCTCATTGCTTTTTTGCTGCATCTGCAGGATAACGGCTGGTTAGAAGCTCCAGTGCTGCTGATTTGTCCAACCTCTGTGCTGGGCAACTGGGAAAAAGAAGTTAAGCGATTTGCACCCAAATTGAAAACTCTGGTACATCATGGCGACAAACGCGCCAAGGGCAGCACCTTTGCCAAAGTTGCTCGGAGTAAGGATTTAGTCATTACTAGCTACGCGCTGGTTTATCGGGACTTGAAGTTGCTCCAGTCGGTGCAGTGGCAGTGCCTGGTGCTGGATGAAGCCCAGAACATCAAAAATGCCGAAGCTAAGCAATCTAAAGCCGTGCGGCAGTTCGAAGCGCAGTTCCGGATTGCCCTGACTGGCACTCCGGTAGAGAACCGTTTGACAGAATTGTGGTCAATCATGGATTTTTTGAACCCAGGCTACCTGGGGCCAAAGAACTTCTTTCAACGCCGATTTGCTACACCCATCGAGCGATATGGTGACACAGCCTCTCTCAAAACCCTCAAGTCTCTGGTGCAGCCCTTTATTTTGCGTCGGTTAAAGACCGATCGCGCCATCATCCAAGACCTGCCCGAAAAGCAAGAGATGACTATCTTCTGCGGGCTGTCGGCGGAGCAAGCTAACCTCTATCAACACACTGTGGAAGCCGCCTTGGCCACCCTGGATGAGGCCACTGGAGTACAGCGCAAAGGGCAAATTCTGGCCCTGTTAACCAAGCTAAAACAAATTTGTAACCATCCCGCCCTGTTCTTGCAGGAACCCAGTCTGGGCTTGAAGGGACGCTCAGTCAAACTGCAACGGCTAGATGAAATGGTAGAAGAATTGGTGGCCGAAGGCGATCGCGCCCTCATTTTCACTCAGTTTGCTGAATGGGGTAAGTTGCTCCAGCGTCATCTCACTGCCCATCTGGGATATGATTCGCTCTTTCTCTACGGCAGCACCAGCCAGGCCCAGCGAGAAGCCATGGTAGACCGCTTCCAGAACGACCCTGCAGCGCCCCGGTTGTTTATTCTTTCCCTCAAGGCTGGGGGGGTGGGGCTTAACCTCACCCGCGCTAACCATGTGTTCCATTTCGACCGCTGGTGGAACCCCGCCGTTGAAAACCAAGCCACCGACCGCGCCTTTCGCATTGGCCAAACTCGCAATGTGCAGGCACACAAGTTTGTTTGCACTGGCACCCTAGAAGAGCGCATCCACGACATGATCGAAAGCAAAAAAGCGCTATCCGAGCAGGTGGTCAGCGCTGGCGAAAAC
>Ga0224723_1000051_pt1 | contig 71236 bp, 54 predicted proteins | sample Balambano_FR2_Me_FD_161647 | JGI IMG/M metagenome (GOLD analysis project Ga0224723, IMG submission 161647) | Freshwater sediment microbial communities from Lake Towuti, South Sulawesi, Indonesia - Balambano_FR2_MetaG | ecosystem: Environmental > Aquatic > Freshwater > Lake > Sediment | place... | reverse complement strand
CTTTGGCACGTTCGCCTTTTTCAGTTGTCTACCTCTCAAACCGATACCGTAAATATTCCTCGCTCCTTTTTCAACTGTTGGTCTGACTTACTTTGCTTTGCTGCCTAGTGGATAAAGTCGAGCTTAGGTAGGGGCAGGTTTTGCCAGAATCTTTGCAGTTGACCGATGTTTTGATGCTAAACCTGCCCCTATAGGTATTTTGTTTGCTAGAAATCTCCTAAGTCCAATGGCACTGACTTAAGGGGATAAGATCTGCGACTTTTTCGAGAAGTCGCAGATCTTATCGCTCACTTTTTTTCTATTTGCTTAAGTCCCTGCTTAATCTGGGCAGGCAAGATGCGCTGCCGCAGGGGGGTTTGAGCAAGTCATGCATCTCGCAGGTTTTGAGTTTGGGCTATAGGCATCTCTTAAAGAGGCGTTTGGTTAGGAGCAGGGCGCTTTATTATACAGAGGTTGTGTGTTTTTCCTGGTTATCGAGATTCATGATTCGCTCTTATACTGTCCGGGTTCACAACCGTCAGACAGAAACCTATCACACCGTTCAGGTTCCTGAAGATCGCTATATTCTGCAAACGGCGGAGGAACAGGGCGTTCAACTGCCTTTTTCGTGCCGTAATGGAGCTTGCACAGCTTGCGCGGTGCGAGTGCTATCCGGTGAAATCTATCAGCCTGAAGCAATGGGGCTTTCTCCTAAACTAAAGGAATGTGGCTATGCCTTGCTATGTGTCAGCTATCCTCGTTCTGACTTGGAGGTAGAGACTCAAAATGAAGATGAAGTGTACGAGCTTCAGTTTGGTCGCTATTTTGGCAAGGGGCAGGTTCGGGCAGGTTTACCGCTGGATGAAGATTAGGAAATTTCTGCTGCTTTTCGGTTGCCTGCTGCTGATAGGTTGTCAACCACCGATTGAACCTCAAGGTACAATAGTGCAGGTATCGCGGGCTATAAATGGACAAACAATTGAGATTTTAGACCCGACAGGGCAAACCGCCTTGAATCAAAGAGTTCGACTTCTAGGAATTGATGCACCTCTCATAGAGCAAGAACCCTGGGGAATTGAGGCAAGGCAGCGGCTAGCAGAGTTAGTAGAAGGTCAGACTGTTTTGCTAGAAGCAGACCTAGCCACAAGGGATAGCTATGACCGAATCTGGGGCTACGTCTGGCTAGGCGATAGGCTGGTTAATCAACAGCTAGTTGAAGAAGGCTGGGCACTGACGGAAGTGCGACCCCTTGCGGATATCTCTCCGAAATCGCCCCCTCCCAAATACGAACAGCGTTTCAGCCGTGCCCAGGAGAAAGCACGGCTTCTAGGCATTGGCATTTGGAATCCGGAGCAGCCAATGAGACAATCACCGTGTGAGTTTCGTCAACAGCGATCGCCAGACGAAACTATTTTCTGTCCCAGCTAACCCTACTCACTCCCCATTCCCTAATCCCCACCCCCCACTTCCCATGCCCTACCCCTTTACTCAACTCCAAATTCTGCTCGACGTTGCAACTGAGGCGGCACTTGCAGGAGGAGCAGTCTTGCAGTCTTACTGGGGGAAACTGGAGGAAATTCAGGAAAAAGGGCGACCTGGAGATCTGGTAACTGAAGCAGACAAAGCCTCAGAGGTAGCCGTTTTAGAAGTATTGCGGCGGCATTTGCCCGACCATTCAATTTTGGCGGAAGAGTCGGGGCAGTTGGGAGAAGCGACCAGTGAATATCTGTGGGCGATCGATCCGCTCGATGGCACAACTAACTACGCTCACCAATATCCCTTTTGCTCCGTTTCAGTTGGCTTGCTAATTGATGGAGTGCCTCAAGTGGGAGCAATTTTTGACCCCTTTCACCAAGACCTGTTTCGGGCTGCGAAAGGACTGGGGGCAACCCGCAATCGTCGCCCCATTTCCGTCTCCAAAACCGCAGAGTTAAGTAAAAGCCTTCTAGTGACAGGGTTTGCCTACGATCGCCGTGAAACACCTGACAACAATTACGCGGAGTTCTGCCACCTGACCCACTTGACGCAGGGAGTACGGCGTGGCGGGTCTGCCTCAATTGACCTGGCGTATATTGCCTGTGGGCGACTGGATGGCTACTGGGAACGGGGACTATCGCCCTGGGATATGGCCGCTGGAGTCATTTTGGTAGAAGAAGCAGGCGGACAAGTCACTGCTTACGATGAAAGCCCTTTTGTGATCAATTCTGGGCGAATCTTGGCAACCAACGGGCGAATTCACCAGGCACTCAGCCAGGAACTTCTGAAAACAAAGCCCCTCGCCGAATTTAGCTAAAGTTCAGCCTCTCAGGTTCAGCCCTGTAGATTGGGTTGAGGCACGAAGCCCAACTTAGGATGCTGGTAAATGTTGGGTTTCACTATACTCAAACCAACCTGCGCGGAGAATTTTGTCAGTGAACTTATCAGTCGATCAGCTTCAGTTTCCACGTTGATGGAAACCGCTCTCCTACTATAGATTTAGAGAACTAGATTCAGAGAACTGTTGCGATCGCCCAACCCCATGTCTGCCTCAACCACCAAAGCATTTGAAACCATCCTGGAAGAAGCGAAAGCAAACGGCATCGTCTTTCCACCTGGTGATCTCTACAGCGACGAACCCCCTTTGGAAACTCATCTCCATGTGCAGCAAATGCTGCTGCTGATTAAATGTTTGGACTGGCTGTGGCGCGATCGCAACGACTACTTTGCTACAGGCAACCTCACAGTCTACTACAGTCCCCGTCAGCGCAAGTCAGAGGACTTTCGCGGCCCTGACTTTTTTGTGGTGCTGGATACAGAGCGCAGACCGCGTAAAAGCTGGGTCGTGTGGGAAGAAGAGGGCAAATACCCAAACGTGATTGTTGAACTGCTCTCAGACTCCACCGCAAAAACTGACCGAGGGTTGAAGAAACGAATCTATCAAGATATCTTTCGCACACCCGATTACTTCTGGTTTGCCCCTGATTCGCTAGAGTTTAGAGGTTTTCACCTGGTAGACGGCACCTATCATGACCTCCAGCCCAATGAGCAGGGGCAATTGTGGAGCCAGCAGCTAAACCTCTACCTGGGAGTTCATAATCGTCAACTGCGTTTCTTTACCCCAGAGGGGCAGATGGCTCCAACTCCAGAGGAATCAGCTCAGGTGGCTGAGGCGATGGTTACAGTAGAGCGACAGCAAGCACAAGCAGAACGGCAACGAGCAGAGACAGAACGGCAACGAGCAGAGACAGAACGGCAGCGAGCAGAGACAGAACGGCAGCGGAATGAAAAACTGGTAGCAAAGCTACGAGAGCTAGGAATTGACCCAGATACAGAAACTTAGAACCGTACAATCCCGCAAGAAATTCTAAGTTTTGTTTAATTCTCAATCTTAGGCAAAGTACACTAGAGGGAACCTAGCGGCGGTGAAGTGAGACGCACAGAATGTCTTTAAAGATTGAGCAGGGACTATTTAACTCAGACTTCATTGACTACCATGCGATTTTGGGAGTTCCCGTTGACGCAAATCCGAAGGAAGTTCGGAAGCGCTACCTTAAAATCGCCCGTCGGCTCCATCCAGATAGTTTGGCGACAGAAAACCAGGCAGACCGCGATCGCGCCAGCGAACTGCTCTCCAAACTGGTCAATCCTGCTTATGAAAAAATTTCCCAGGAGAAAAGCTACAGCGAACACTGTGTCGTGCTGCGGCTGAAGGGACAGCAAGCGCTCAAGCAGCAAGATACAGTTGTGTTAATAAATGAAACATCGCGCACCCTGGCTTCAACCAACGACCTGGAAAACTACTACAAATCAACTCTCAAGGAACTAGCAGAGCAGCAGTATGAGTTGCTTAACCAAACTCTGGAGCTAACGGGGCAGATCAGCGAACTAAATCTGGTCTACCTGATGCGTAAAGAGGCGCGAGGAGAAACTGCAAGCCATCAGCCTGCCCATGCTTCCAAAACAGGCTCAACGCAGAAAACTCCATCAGCCCCCCCAGCGCCTAAACCCCCACCCACCAAAGAGGCGATCGTTGCAGCTTACTTGCGTCGAGCCAAAGAATTTGAAGCCAAGCAAGAGTTTCCTAAGGCAATCATCGAATTGCGTGAAGCGATTCAAATCGATCCCCGCAATAGTAACTGTCACAGCCGTTTGGGGGCGGTTTACCTGAAGACTAACCAGGCAACGATGGCAAAGATTTACTTTAACCAAGCATTAAATTTCAACCCTCAAGACCCGATCGCGCTAGAGGGGAAACGCCAGCTTGAAGAGGCAGGCAGGCAAACTGCCAAATCCCAGCAAGCTGATGCAAAAAGCAGCAAAGCGAGTAAGCCCGGTGGCGGACTGTTTGGACTGTTTGGCGGAAAGAAGAAGTAACGATGTATCAACCTCCCTCTGGAGCCAGAGATCTGTTTCCTCTAGATGTGGTTCAGAAACGCTGGATCGAAGACCGTTTGCAGCAGGTCTTTCAACGCTGGGGCTACCATCGCATCATTACTTCTACCCTAGAACGGGTGGATACCCTGATGGCAGGTGGGGCTGTGCAGCAGTCTACGGTGATTCAATTACAGGAAATTGAAGATGAAACGCTGGGGCTGCGTCCAGAGCTAACGGCTTCGATCGCCCGTGCGGCCGTTGCTCGCATGGTAGGCATGAGCCATCCCCAGCGGCTTTATTACAATGCCAACGTGTTTCGACGGGCACAGCGGGGCAGTCATAACCGCCAGCAGGAATTCTACCAGGCTGGAGTAGAGTTGCTAGGCAGCGGCGGTGTGGTAGCCGATGCTGAAGTGCTGCTGTTGCTGCTGGATTGCCTCAATACACTGGGTTTGAAAGACTGGCACCTGGTTTTGGGAGAGGCAGGGTTGACGCGATCGCTCCTTTCCCCTTTTCCAGGAGACCTGCGTGATCGAGTCAGACGGGCGATCGCCCACCTCGATCGGATTACCCTAGAAACTTTGCCGCTCTCCGCCGAATTGCGCGATCGGGCGCTGCTGCTGCTAGACCTGCGCGGTCATCCGGCAGATGTGCTGCAACGGGTTTCCAACCTGAATCTGGATGAATCCCAACGCGCTACCGTAAGCGCCCTTAAGTCACTTATGGAGGTGCTGCAAGCCACCTTTGAAGCGGTTGAAGTGGAGGCGATGCGAAGCAGTTCCCCCGTTGGGGTAATCGCCCCTTCCCTGATTCTAGATTTAAGCCTGATTCAAACCTTTAACTACTACACGGGTATCGTGTTTGAAGTGGTGGGAGATGCCGCCACAGGGCGACGAGTGCTAGGACAGGGTGGGCGCTACGATCAGCTTTTGGGGGTTTACCACCCGCAGGGAGAAACCTATCCCGGTGTTGGGTTTGTCTTTAACCTGGAAGAATTGCACCAAACACTGCTGCCTACAGGTCAACTGCCCCACAAAACTCCAGCAACTAACTGGTTGGTTGTTCCGTCCAGTCTACAGGACTGTGCAGTTGCCTTTGCCTATGCCCAAAAGATTCGCGAATCCACCAACCTGGTCAGAGTGGAAGTTGATCTGGATCAGCGAGACAGCCAGGATGCAGCACGCGATTACGCCCGTCATCGCGGTATCAGTCAGATTGCCTGGGTGAGTGCTGAGGGTCTGCCTGAGATTGAAACGGTGTCTTTTGTAGAATGAGCCTCCCCCGCTCGAAGGGGCATAGCCATTCAAAGTTTCAATAAAGCGAGATTGATTTGATTTTTGTGTAAATGCGGGCATTCTGCCCGCATTTACACAAAAATCTGAACACGCTCAATAGAGCAAGGTTCTCCTTCATCCTTCATCCCTCACTCTTCCTGCCATACCTGCTAGGCTAGAAAAAGCTGAATCATGCTCGTCCTGCTGATTCTTTAAGAGAGAACACTGAGAGAGAACACTGTGCCGCATACGATTTTGACCAATACCTGTGAAGGCGTTGCTGATTGCGTGGATGCCTGCCCAGTTGCTTGCATCCATGAAGGGCCAGGCAAAAACGAAAAAGGGACAGATTGGTACTGGATTGACTTTGCTACCTGCATTGACTGTGGCATCTGCCTGCAAGTCTGCCCGGTAGAAGGGGCGATCGTGCCAGAAGAAAGACCCGATCTGCAAAATACGCCTGAGTAGGACTAATTTGATTGGATCTGACTGATCCAAACGCGAAGTATGAGCGTAGGATGGGCAAAACAAAGTGTGCCCATCTACCCAAACTCAGCTAGATGGGCACGAGTTCACACTCTTTGCCCGTCCTACGTTTGAAGGCTAGCTGAGTTTTCCTGTAGATTCTTCTAAGGAGTTAGAGGAAGGCAAAAACTCTTGGGGGTTAAATTCGTTTCCTAAGAAGAGTGTCCAAACAATCCAGGCGGCGATCGCCAATGCCCCCAAAGTAAATCCGATCGCGATCAGTTGCGACACCCAATTCGTAATCCCCAGGGAGGGGCGCATTGCCGCTCTTTTGGGCGTGATACTGGTGTTGCGCGGGGGTGAAGCTGCCGGAATAGAGGTGCGCTTGATACCCGTTGTGGCTGCTTTAGAGCCAGCAATCGGTTTGATTGAGCCAACTGCTGCCCTGGAACCAACTGTCGCCCGCATTTGCTGAATCTTCTGAATCACGGCGATCGGTCGCTGTCCGCTGCGGCTCCACTGAATCAGCCCAGAACCAGGAATCGCGCAGAGGTTGTCAACCTGCATATCATAGACTTTTTGCTGTAGTTCGCGATCGCTTGCCACCAGCACCACCAGATTCTGCGGAAATTCTTGTGCCAGCCCGTAGGCACATTTTGCAACAGCCAGCGATACCCTGGCCCGTTTCGTTAGGGCATGAGACGTATTAGTCTTGAGTGCCGCGTGATGTCCAACTACATCTGTAATCTTCCAACCGCTGTGGGGATAAAAGCGGTTAAATTCTCGCGAAATTCTCTCCAGGTCGGGGTCAGGAGAGCGATCAAACAAGAGCCGCATTTCCTCATAAATAACCTGGGGAATGCAACAAGTGCCCACTCGCGAAAACTCTAACCACTCTCGTGGAGTAGCCGATGAGAGCGTACTAATATCCAAGACCAGCATAACAGGAGGAATCGCTGCCATTCCTAACCTCCAATTCCGAGACGACCCGCCAGACTGGGGGTGATAGGAAGTAAAGTTGCTGCCATTAAAAACAGAACTAACAATCCTAAAGCTGCCCTCGCATCGTCTGGCTCAGAAAGTTCATTGAGACTGGGACGCTCTAAGTCGCGTTGCAAAAATAGAATCACAACCGCCCAGTAGAGCGCTAACGGATTAACCAGAGATGCCAGACCCAGTACAATCAAAGTCGCGATTGTAGTACGCCTGGCAACCTTACGACCATAAATAGAAAGAACAATTCTTCCACCGTCCAACTGTCCAGCAGGCATCAGGTTTATCGCTGTGATGACTAACCCTAGCCAGCCGATCACAGTAAGCGGGTGAATATCTACCAGGGGCTGCTGAAGAGCAGATCCTAACACAACCCGTGCCAGCGTCCCAACCAAAATCGAACCCTGAAAAAACTCCGCTGGAATTTGGAACTGACTCCCCTGATGGGATAATAATAACCCGATGATCAGCATACCGAGCGAAATTATTCCAGCGGCGGCTGGTCCGGCAAACGCCAGGTCAAACAAAACGCTGCGGTTTGGCAGGTTTGATTCAAATCGGGTGAGCGCCCCAAAGGAGCCAATCTGCCAGGTGGGGATGAAATAGGGAGGGCTAATTCGCACCTGATGGTAAAGAGCGCTGATTCGTCGCCCAATTTCGTTGACCGCGAGGACTGCGAGAATGCCGCTGGCGATCGGTAAAACTTCTCGAACTCGACTGACCTGCATCGACAGATCAAAGCCCAGCAGTAAACCAGAGGTTTCCAGGCTAGTGGCGATCGCTGCCAGGAGCAAGATTAGGGCAATGTTCCACTGTACCAGGGTGGTGGGTTTGGGGTCGTTGGCGCTGGGCAGGATGACGACAACTGGCTTGCCATCGGGGCCTTCGACAAAGAATAGACGGTAGCGATCGCCCACTCTTTCCTTTAAGTTTTCCAACAAGCGGCGGTAGCTCGACTCAACCTCACCCCGCAGATTGCCCTTAAAGATCGCGCCATTTTGATAGGGGATCGTTTCTGTAGAGAAGAACGTATCCGCACCAAAGATTTCCTGAATGGCTTTGAGGTCATCCGCCGGAATCGCCATGCCATCTTCACGCACAGCGGGTTCTGCTTTCGTTTCCGCAGGTGTGACATTGGCTTCTGCGTCATCGGAGTTAACACCTATCGGGGACGATTCCGCTTCACCAGTAGGCGCTGCATCTGTAACGGCAGAAAACTTCTTTAAAGAAGCGAGATCTTGCCCTGCCGCCCTTAATCGACTTCCCAGGAAAATGTATAGCCCAATGGAAACTACGAGTAGCAGCAGCACACCTGCCAGATTTAAGTAAACTCCCGCCGCGAATAAGCCAAAAAATACCAGCCAGGGAGCCATCAGCACCACAGACTGAAGCCACGCCAAGATACCCAGCTTGCCAAACGGCTTAGCTCGATAGAAGCCCCAACCCAATACCCCTAAAGCGATTAACAGAATTAAAACAGTGACCATCGTTAAATTCCCTCTGTCCTATGAGACAGAGCCAAAGCAGGACAAGCCAATGAGATGCCGCGCTTGCCATACCCTAAACCTAGCAAGCCACTCACCGTAGTTCAACGGATGGAGCTAGGATAAGCGATTTGGGTCAGGAGCGGAAGATTACTGTAACCATCCTGGCAATACAGCACTCTGCTTGAGTTGCAGGTTGGGATGCAAGGTTTATTCTGATGTAAATGATTTACAAAACTTGAGGGTTGTGGGGTGTTGCTCGTTCCCAAGCTCAAGCTCTTGCTCGTTCCCAAGCTCAAGCTTGGGAATGACACTTTGGAAGCTCTGGCTTCCTTGCTTCGGGTTCGGAAGAAGCGAGAGCTTCTCCGGAGCGGTTCCCAAGCTGGAGCTTGGGAACCAGGATGAAACCAGGATGAACGCATCCTACAGCCTTCTTGCATCTGGAGAACAGTTCATTGTTCATCTGATAAGCTTTGCTTAAAAATGACTGATCGCTTACTCCACAGGTGCCTTCATGACAGGACTTGAACCCTTCTTGCTCGAAGCTGCCAAAGGTCTGACAGGGCTGGTGATCAAAGCGGGATGGGAGATGGCGAACATCCCGATTGATCAACCTGTCAAGCAGTTAATCTTTAGGGCATCGCAGCAATATGTCCGCAGCTACACCGAGCGGCACGGCATTTTAAAGGTGCTGGGAATGCGAGAGCCAATTCCGCTGGAGTCGGTTTATGTGGCGGTGCAGTGTTTGGATAACATGACGCTGCGGGGATATGAGTCGATTGAGGGATTGGAGCAGGTGTATCGGGAAAACAAGCGGCGACAGTTTGGGTTTCGAGAACCGTCGAAGCAGCCAGGGTTAACCATTGCCAATCAGAAGCAATATCTGATGGTGTTGGGTGGGCCAGGGATGGGGAAATCGACTTTTCTTAGAAAAATGGGACTGGAAGTCCTGAAGGGAAGGCGGCGAGAAGGATTTCATCATGCCTGTCTGCCTGTCTTTGTGGAACTGAAGCTGTTTCGGGCTGGGGAAATTGACATTCAGAAGGCGATCGCCCAAGAGTTCAAAACTTGCGGCTTCCCCGATCACGATCGCTTCACCAACACGATGTTGGAGCAGGGTAGGTTGCTGATTCTGCTGGATGGGTTAGATGAAGTCCCAACCGATCGCATGAGTGATGCGATTACCAAGATCCAGGATTTTGTAGACCGCTATGACAAGAACCGTTTTATTGCGTCGTGTCGGGTTGCGGCTTATCGTCACAACTTTCGGCGGTTTACGGATGTGGCGATTGCCGACTTTGACGACGACCAGATTCAAGCCTTCATCGCCAACTGGTTTCACAGTCAGCCAAAGCTGGGGCAGGAATGCTGGGAGAAGCTGACCAGCGCTGAGTATGCCGCCGCAAAGGAGCTAACCCATACGCCGCTATTGCTGACCTTAGCCTGTTTGCTGTATCAACGGGCAGGACAGTTTCCGACGAATCGCGCCACTCTCTATGAACGGGCGCTGCGGGTACTGCTAGAGGAATGGGCGGCTGAGAAGGAACTGCCGCGAGACAGTCTTTACAAGGGGTTGGACACCAAGCGCAAGGAGTTGATGCTGTCGGAGATCGCTTACGAAGCGTTTAAGGAAGACCGTTTGTTTCTCTCGAAGCGGGAAGTGGTGGAGCAGATAGAGCGATCGCTCAAGGATATGTTGCCGGATGAGAAGTTTATTGATGGGGCTGCGGTGCTCAAGTCGATTGAAGTTCAGCATGGGGTGCTGGTAGAGCGGGCAGAGGGAATTTACTCGTTTTCTCATCTGACGCTTCAGGAGTTTTTGACAGCTCAATATGTTGTGGATGATTATCACCGAGTTGAGCAACTAGTGGTCGATCACTTGACTGATGAGCGCTGGCGAGAAGTGTTTTTGCTGCTAGCCGGATTGAAAACAGCAGATAATTTGCTCTTAAAAATGCAGCAACAGGCTCAAACTTACCTCAGTCCTAAACTGCAAGATCTACTGAGTTGGGCTGACCAGATAACGACTGGTTCAGAAGGAAACTATGACCCTGTAGCTAAACGTGCTGTTGCAGTTTATCTAGCCCTCAACCTCGACCTCGACCTAGTCCTTGACCTCGACCGTGCCCACGCTCGCGTCCGCGCTCTCGTCCTCGACCGCGCCCTCAACCTTGACCTCGACCGCGCCCTCGACCGCGCCCTTGACCTCGCCCGTGCCCTCGACCGCGCTCTTGTCCTCGACCTTGACCGCGCCCTCGATCGTGCCCGTGCCCTCGATCACACCCTCGATCACATCCTCGATCACACCCTCAACCTCGACCTCGACCTCGACCGCGCTCTTGACCGCGCCCGCGCCCTCAACCGCGCCCTCAACCGCACCAGAATCTTCAAGGCCGTGAATTTAAAGAGTCTAATCGCTAAATTAGAGGCTTTGAGAGAGCAAATCTATAGGGAAGAAGTTCTTAACCTGATTGAAAACCTTCAGAAGCTTTGGTTTGATGTTCTACATCTCAGTCCAGAACTAATTAATCTGTCTGAGACTGAGATAGAGGTACTCATCACTTACATGGGTGCTAATCTTTTCCTGGTGGAGTGCAGACAGGGTGCTGTTCGGGTATCTACAGCAGCACGGGAGGCACTTGAGGCACAGATGCTACGGGCTTAAAGGTAGGACGAGCAGAGCATTTTACTCGTTCCCAGGCTCTGCCTGGGAATGCCTTTCAAGTGGCTCTGCCACTTGGTTTCAGGAGGCAGAGCCTCCAGTCTTGCATTACAAGGCAGAGCCTTGTAACGAGGTTTGTTAGTAATTGAAACTCGTTGCCAAGCTCCCGCTTGGCAATGCGGTCGGGGAAGCTCCAGCTTCCTGAGATGAAGGGGACAAGTCCCACTAGCTGCTGCAATTGAGTGGTTCCTTTCTAGCGCAGGAAGCAGGAGCTTCCAGTCCGTCGTTACCAAGCGGGAGCTTGGTAACGAGGCGGAACGAGGAGGAATGTTTGGGTAGGGGCGAACGGCCGTTCGCCCCTACGGGTGTAAAATCTTTCTCCGAAATCTTCTTAAAATTGCAAGTGCTGCACTAAGAAGAACCGATCGCCCTATGGATGCCATCCCATCGCTTTCTCTGCTAACTGCTCTAGCGGTTTCTGTCGCTTTGACTGGGATTATTTTTATCTTGCTGGTATTGCGCGATCGCTCCTCAAGCTAGTTTCACTAGGCGATCGCGAGGGAATGATGTAGCAACAGTGTGGAACGATACAGCAGCAGGTTGGGATTGGTTTGTGCATCTCAGAGCAGTTTGCTGAAAGTGCCAAACTAGAAACAGCGATTCAGGAACTCAGGAGGCTGGAGCATATGACCCTCTCTATTGAAAAGAAAGTCTGGACAGATGAGGAATTTATGGCGCTATCCAGAGATGGGCATCGCTATGAGTTAGTAAACGGTGAGATCTTAGACATGGGCAATTCAGGGATGGAGCATGGTGGAATTGGCTCCCTGCTAGGCGGTCTTTTGGCAATTTATGTTAAACAGCACAAACTGGGTATTGTCTGTGATTCGAGTACAGCTTTCACGCTGAAAAATGGCAATAAGCGATCGCCCGATGTTTCCTTTGTGGCTAAAGACCGACTCAAAGGACTGAAGCGTCCTCCTCGTGGATTCTTCCAGGGTTCACCCGATCTAGCGGTCGAAATTCTCTCACCCAGCAACACCATCGAAGAGATCCACGACAAGATTGTGGAATATTTCGACAACGATACTCGTTTGGTGTGGGTAATCCATCCTGACGAAAAATATGTGCTGGTCTACCATTCACCAGAACCCGATCGCTTTCTCCGCTCTGGGGATCATCTGGATGGAGAAGAGATCGTACCGGGGTTTTCGATGGCGGTATCAGAACTGTTTGAAGACTGGGATTTTTAGGTTGAGAAAAACGATCGCCCTATGGATGCTATCTCATCGCTTTCCCTGCTGACTGCTTTAGCAGTTTCGGTTGGTTTAACTGGGATTATTTTTATCGTGCTGGTATTGCGCGATCGCTCCTCCAGCTAGTTTCATCGGGACGATCGAGGGTAGGGGCGAAACAGTGATTTTGTGCTGTTGGGAATGACTCCGCAGCGGATGCCCCTGCCTTATTGCTAGTCTTCTAACCAATGATTCTCTAGAAGGGGCTTGGCATTGCCAAGCCCGTACAAAAATCTGTTGTATTTCCAACGCAAATTGCGATCGGCAAACATACAGCAGCATGGCGGAATCACAAAGCGGCATGGCGGAACCACAAAGCGGCATGGCGGAACCACAATGCAGCACGGCGGAACCACAATGCAGCATGGCGGAACCACAAAGCGGCACGGCGGAACCACAATGCAGCATGGCGGAATCACAATGCAGCATGGCGGAACGATAAAGCAGCACGGCGGAACAATTCGGCGGCAGGAGTTAGGGATTAGTCAGTGCAAGTTTACTGGGGTGTAGTTCTTTAGAGGATTGCGATCGCAGCAATCCCAGAGGTTATGCCAATTTGATTTTTGTTTGTGGCAGATGTTTCTGTAGGGGCGAACGGCCGTTCGCCCCACCGGGGGATTAAACGTCGTTACATTATCTTCTGGACTTCCAGAATCCTGTTACAGAAGGCGTGACCTAAACCTCAACGCTTTGTAATGCCTGACGCAAGTTTCCCTGATGCTCTGCCAATAGGCGATCGCCCTCTTCGGCACTCACGCCTGCCCAATGCATCAGCAGGGCTAGCTTGACGCGGCGATCGCTCTTCTCCAAAAGTACAGCAGCAGCCTCACGGCTCAGCCCTGTCAGGTCTTGGATGATTCGCATCGCCCGATCGTGCAGTTTGCGATTCGTGACGGCAACATCGACCATGCGATTGCCGTAAACCTTGCCCAGTTTCACCATCACTCCGGTGGAGAGGGTGTTGAGGGCTAGCTTGGTGACGGTTCCAGCTTTCAGTCGAGTCGAGCCAGCCAAGATTTCAGCGCCGACCAGCAGGCGAATGTCAATGTCTACTTCAGCGCTGACCTGTTCGGCAGGCACACAGGCAATGAAGACGGTGGTGGCTCCTCGCTGACGGGCAGCCCGCAAAGCACCATGCACGTAGGGGGTAGTGCCGCCAGCGGTGATGCCCACGACGACATCGAGATTGTTAATTTGGTGGTGGGCGATCGCCGCCGCCCCATCTTCTGCCCGATCTTCCAGCCCTTCGGAACTGCGAACCAGTGCCCCTGCGCCGCCCGCAATGATTCCCTGGACTAGCTCTGCGGGGGTGCAAAAGGTGGGCGGACATTCTGCGGCATCCAACACGCCCAATCTGCCGCTGGTGCCTGCGCCAATGTAAAACAGCCGTCCGCCGTGACGTAAGGCTTCGGCGGTGCGATCGATCGCAGCAGCAAGGGGTTTGCGGGCATGGGCGATCGCCTCGATCACCTGAGCGTCTTCCCGGTTAAACAAATCGACTAGCTCTAGACTGTTAAGCTGGTCAAGATTCTGGCTGTTGGGGTTGCTTTGCTCCGTCAGCAAATGCCCCCGCTCAGCGGTGGTTTCGATGTTTTGCACAAATTCCGGCATGAACTACAGCAGCCCTTCTAGCTGACGGCGAATTCGGTCTAGTTCAGAATTGGAGAATTCTGGCTTCTCAGAGGCACTCGTTCCTGGTTCAACGGTTCCAGAAGAAGTTCCGTCGGGTTGCCAGTCGGGTTTTTCCACATTGGTTTCAGGGGGAACGGCAAGAGCGCCATCGGGCACCAGTTTGGATTCGTATCCGGTACTCTGGCAAAACTCTTCGACCTCCTCAGCCTCCAGTCCTTCTACATCGGGACTGCCAAAATCCTGCGCCTCTAGCATCATGGCATAGCGGGTGGCATCGTCCTCCGTCTCAAACATGAGAACGACATTGCGATCGCCAATCTTCAGCGTGTGAATGCCTTCGTTTTCCGTTCCGGCATTGTAAAGTAACACAAAAACTTGCATAGATCTGTTTAAGCTTGGTTAGAACTGACTAAATTTGAAACTTCTGAGCCAAGATTTCATTCGTCTTATCTATGTTTGTCTATGGTAGTGGGGATCGGTTGTTTCTGGTTTAGAAACGTTAGCAAATTAGGACTCGCAGACCTGTTAAGATACCTGTCTCAACGTCTAAGATACCTGTTTCAACGGTCGTACTGCTGGCTTAATCTACCGTAAATCGTGACTCATGGAGCGATCGCCCCTCAGCTTAGCTTCAGAAGACAGCCCAGATTCAAAACAGGTTTACCTGCCGAATGCTACGCCCTTACACAAACGTTCCTGCTTCTCAGGCACCTCTCAAGCCCTCTGCCAAAACTGCATGATTTCAAGCAGGGATGCTTCAACTCAGGGCAGCTTCATTCAAGAACGGCACAAACAACTTCCTGAAAAAGTACAGCCCAATCTGTGGAAATAGCTGACTCCTCCGTTATCCTGTCTTTGGCAGCATTCGGGTTGAGTCTGTAGAATTCTCCTGTATTTCTCAGTACTCAGTCAGATTGCCAGTCTGCCCGTTAGCGCCATCGCCCCTTTGCCATCAACCCCTGAGTCTCAGACCCCTGGTCATCCCCCAAGAACGACATGACGAATTCGCCGAATTCAGGTCATGAGCCTGAACCTACCCCCCAGCCCACTCCAGAACCAACACCACCCAGAAGAAATCGTCGTTTAAGAAGATTCTTATTTCGCACCACCCTATTGCTCAGCGGCGTTGCCGTCGTCGGTGGGGCAGTTGGGGCGTGGTGGGCGTGGATCTTTATTCAAGAGCGCCTATCTCCTCTGGTTGAGCAAAACTTAACCCAAACGCTCAACCGTCCAGTTGATCTGGGGGAGGTCGAGCGCATTTCGCTCAACGGAATCCGCTTTGGTCCCTCCTCCGTGCCCGCCACCGAAACCGATGCAGACCAGGTTTCAGTCGAAGCGGTCGATGTCGGGTTTAGCCTACTTCCCGTGCTGCTCAACCGCAGGCTGGGGCTGAATATCACCCTGATCCGTCCTGATGTTTATGTAGACTCTGCGCCAGATGGACGCTGGATTAGCACTCAGATTCGTACCCAGGAAGGCGAAGGAGTCATCAAAACCGAGCTAGAAACAATTCGCTGGCAAAATGCCACCCTGGTGCTAGCGCCTGCTGCTGAAATTGTTGAGCCAGAAGTTGAAGAAGTTGAAACAGCCCGTGATCCAAACAGGGAGGCTGCAACGCTTGACACTGCCAGAGACGAGCAGGCGGCAGAAGAGGCGGTCACGACTCCGACGCTGGTAACGATTGAGCAGCTAAATGGTGTTGCCAGCTTTCGCGACAACAACGATCGCATTTCCTATGAGTTAACCGGACAGCTTGCCACAGGCGGGACGCTAGAGCTTGACGGCGAAACCCTGGTGCCCAATCGGGCAACCAATCTAGTCGTGCAGGGTCAGGAGCTATTAGCCAGTGATGTTGGGGCGCTCTTGCCGCTGCCCTTGCGGTTTCAGGCAGGACGGCTGGGCGGTAATTTGGAAATTCAGTTTCGGTCAGATCAGCCGATTGAGCTATTTGGGACGGCTCGATTTCGCGATGTGACGATGGAGATTCCTGGGGTTCCCAATCAGTTTAGTGAAGCGAATGGGGGGCTGCGGTTTCAGGGACAGCGGGTGGCGCTGGAGGACATTGAAACGCTGTACGGGCAGATTCCGGCGCGGGTCGGCGGCAGCTTGCATACCCAGGACGGCTATGACATCACGGCTCAGGTAGAGTCGGTGAGCGCTGAGGATGTGCTGGAAACCTTTGAGTTAGAGTTTCCGATCGCCACTTCAGGCAATTTTAGAGCCGACCTGAACCTCGTTGGCCCAATTAACCAGCCGCGCCTGAACGGAGTTGCGGTCAACCGAACCGTTGCCAGGGTTGACCGGGTTGACCTATCGGCGGTGCAGGCTGAATTCAGCGTCACCCCTCAAGCGCTAACATTCACTCAAATTCAAGCAACGCCTGCCGATGGCGGTTCGATCAGCGGCAATGGCGAAATTGCCTTTGGCGACGATGGTGGGCTGGTGTTTGATTTTACAGGCAGCAATTTGCCAGGGGATGCGATCGCCCGTGCCTACGGTGCAGCGTCTCCCAACTTCACGGTTGGGCCAGTTGGCGCTGACGTTCAGGTGTTTGGCCCGCTGGGAGATTTTCAAGCGGTGGTTGACTGGCGTGCCCCTGGAGCAACCTATCCGGGTCAGGGCGAAATTTTGTATGCCAATGGCGACCTTCAGTTCCGCGATACGACTCTTCAGGTAGCAGGCGGCACCGTTACGGGCACAGGTTCCATTTCCCAGGGACGCTGGCAGGCGGCTTTGACGGGAGCAGGAATTCGGCTAAACCAGTTCTCTGATCAGTTGCAGGGACTCTTTAGCGGCAACTTAAATCTGTCGGGCAGCCTGGATGCGCTGAATCCGTCGGGCGTTCGGGCGGAGGGGCAGGTGAGATTTTCGGAAGGACTTGGCCCGCTGAATCGCCCGATTACGAGCGCGATCGCCTGGAACGGGGAACGGCTACAAATTCAGCGGGCAAGCGGCCCCGGTTTTAGCGCCAACGGCTTCATTGCGGCTCGGCTCCAGGGTGAAGGCGCACCAGCGGTTTCTAACATCGACCTGAATGTGCAGCTTCAGGACTATAACCTGGCGGCACTGCCTGTAGAAACTCCGCAAAACGTTCAGGTTGCTGGGCTAGCTGACTTTACCGGACGGATCACAGGCACTCCCGCTGCGCTGAATGTAGCTGGACGAGTTGGTTTAAATGATTTTGTGCTGAATGGCGTTGCCTTTGAGCCATCTCTCTCTGGCGATGTTCGCTATGCCGGAACGCAAGGTTTACGACTCAACCTGGCAGGCAACCAGGACCGGATTGCGGTCGCGCTGGACGGCAACAATCGTCCGATTTCCTTCTTTGTGCAGCGCGATCAGTCGGTCGCCCAGGGGAGACGAGAGGGCGATCGACTCTTGGCAACGCTAGAAAGATTTCCGCTCGATATTCTCAACCTCACACCCGCAGCAACCGTTGGACTGGGCGAAGTCGGGGGAGAACTAACGGGCAACCTGGATGTCAACCTGAATGATTATGCAACAGTGGGTGAGGTGGCGATCGCCCGTCCATCCCTGGGCTATCTCAGCGCCGACTCTTTTGCTGGGCGGATTCGCTATGCCAACGGCATCGCCAGCTTGACAGGCGGTGAACTGCTGCGGGGCGACAGTCGCTACCTGATTACGGGCAACGTTGACCAGAATGCAGGCTCCCAGTTTGAAGGGCAGATTATTGCCGATCAGGGCACCGTCCAGGACATTCTCGCCACCCTACAAATTTTTGAACTGGCAGACTTCTCCAGAGGCATTGCGCCACCTAACTATGAAAATGCTGCCGCCGTCGCGCCCGTGCCGATCAGCGTCCCGGATGAGCCGCTGATTACGCAACTGCGCCGTTTCTCAGAAATTGTCGCCCTGCGCGATCAGCAAATTCAGCAACGGGAAGAAGCCTCCATCTTGCCTGATCTGGCAGACCTGGAAGGCACCTTTACCGCTGAGCTAAACCTTTCCGGTTCACCCCAGACTGGCGTAGCGCTGGACTTTAACCTTTTGGGCGAAAGCTGGACTTGGGAAAACTACGACATCGATCGAGTGATTGTCGATGGCACCTTTGAGGACGGAGTTCTCACCCTGTTACCGTTGCGACTGGAATCTGACGAAGCGCTGCTCGCCTTTTCGGGGCAGGTTGGCGGTGAACAGCAGTCGGGTCAGTTGCGGGCTGAGAATATTCCGGTGGCGGCACTGCGTGATTTGTTTGAAATTCCAGTGGATGTAGAGGGCGGGCTGGATGCGACCGCGACCCTGGCTGGCAGTTTGGGCAATCCTCAAGTGCTGGGCGAGTTTAGCCTGAATAACGGCAGCATCAACAACACACCCGTCCAAGAAGCCCGAACCGTGTTTGGCTATAACGATGCGCGACTCAACTTTGATGGTCGTGTGGTGGTAGCAGAACCAGAACCCCTGACGATCGCAGGCAGCGTTCCTTACACCTTCGCGTTTATGGAAGTTGAGTCAGACGATAAAAGCATCAGGCTGGATGTCGATGTGCAAGATGAAGGACTGGCGCTGCTGAATCTGTTTACCGAGCAGGTTGCCTGGCAAGGGGGCGAAGGTTTCGTCAGCCTGGAAGTAGACGGCACGCTAAAACAGCCGATCGCCACTGGCATTGCCCAGTTTGATGGGGCAACTTTTTCCGCTAGGGCCTTGCCTGACCCGCTTACCGATGTGACGGGCAGAGTAGAGTTTAACGGTAGCCGCATTCGGGTTGCTTCGCTCCAGGGGCAGTTGAGCAACGGGCAAGTGACGGCTCAGGGCATTATTCCAATTTTCAACCCGTTTGATGTTCCCGTTGTGCCGGGAACGACGACTCCAGCCGAACCGCTGGTGGTGACGCTTGACCAACTGGCGCTTAACCTGAAGGGACTTTATAACGGTGGCGTGGATGGTCAGGTGACGGTGACGGGTTCGGCGATCGCCCCCGTCATTGGTGGCGAAATTCGGCTGGCAAATGGTCGCGTCTCTCTGGTGGGCAATGGTCAGACGACTGCCGCAACCCCTGTTGCCACAGAAACAACCGAAGAAGGCTTTACCTCACCGCCGCGTTTGGATGACTTGCGAATTGTGTTGGGCGATCGCCTGCTCGTCACCCGCGAACCGCTGCTCAACTTCGTCGCCACTGGAGAGCTAAACATCGACGGCACCCTGGATGACCTGCGCCCCGAAGGTACGATTAGCCTGCGAAGCGGTCAGGTAAACCTGTTTACCACTCAGTTCAACCTGGCGCGAGGCTATGAGCAAACCGCCACCTTTGAACCCAATCGAGGGCTTGACCCATTCCTGAACGTGCGCCTGGTAGCTTCCGTTCCAGAAGTTACCCGCACCCCCATCACTACTACGTCTCCCTTTGTCAGTTCTGAGATTGCTGACACCAGTTCAATCACTACCTTCGGTGCCGTCGAAACGGTGCAGATTCAAGCTTCAGTCGTTGGCCCTGCCAGCCAACTGTTTGACAACCTGGAGCTGACCAGCAGCCCCTCCCGCAGTGAGAACGAAATCATTGCCCTGATTGGTGGCGGCTTTGTCGATACGCTGGGCAGGGGAGATACGACACTGGCGATCGCCAACTTAGCGGGTTCAGCCCTACTCACCAATGTGCAAAACCTGGTTAGCGACGTGCTAGGACTGAGTGACTTCCGCCTCTTTCCCACAACGCTCACCTCTGAAGAGAACGAGTCTACCTTTGGTCTTGCCGCCGAACTAGGAGTTAACATCACAGGCGACCTTTCCGCCTCAGTGCTGCAAATCCTCACCGCCGAGGAACCGACCCAGTTTGGTCTTCGCTATCGCTTGAACGACGAATTCCTGCTGCGCGGCTCCACTAACCTGGACGACGATAGCCGAGTCATTTTGGAGTACGAAACGCGGTTTTAGCTACCTGAGCCAGCCAGAGCCGATTTTACCTTCGCATCCCATGCCAGAGGCTGCATCCAGCCTGGATAAATGGGGCGAGGGTCAGTGAGTTGATCAAGCTGCTCAACTTCTGCGGTAGAGAGAGTCAGATCAGCAGCTTTCAGGTTGTCTTCAAGCTGGTGCATTTTGTTTGCGCCAACAATCACTGAGGAGATGAAGGGTTTGGTGAGAATCCAGGCAATCGCCACCTGCGCCGGAGAAGCCCCACGCGCCTGAGCGATTTGGCGCGTCACATCCACTACGTCATAACCCTGTTCCACATCAATCGGAGGAAGTTTAAACTCATTTAATCTTGCTCCTTCCGGGTTTGGATTTTCACGGGTGTATTTGCCGCTCAAAAAGCCACCTGCTAAGGGACTCCAGACCAACACCCCAATTCCTGCATCTTCTACAAAGGGAACCACTTCATACTCTAAATCACGCCCCAATAGTGAGTAATACATTTGAGCCGCAACGAATTGGCTGTAATGATATTGCTTTTGAATTCCCACCATTTTCGCGGCTTTCCACGATGGAAAATTGGAATAGCCGATATAGCGCACTTTACCCTGCCGCACCAAATCCTCTAGGGCGCGTAGTGTTTCCTCTAGAGGAGTGATTGGGTCGGGAATGTGAAGTTGATAGAGGTCAATGTAGCCTGTGTTTAGCCGCTTCAGGCTGGCTTCGGCTGCCGCCATAATGTGACGATAGGATGAGCCTGTGTCTGTAATCGCATTGCCCGCTCGAAAACCTGCTTTCGTAGCGATAATCACTTTATCTCGACGATTCGCTAAAGCCTTACCCAGGATGACTTCAGACTGTCCGTTAGTGTAGGCATCTGCCGTATCAAATAGGTTAACTCCGGCATCCAGAATTCGCCCGACCATTTGATCTGCCGTTGCCTGATTGGTGTCATTGGTTACTCCAGGAACGAGTTGACCTTCACCAAAAGTCATTGCCCCAAAGGAAAGGCGTGAGACGACTAAACCCGTTTTGCCAAGGGGTGTGTATTGCATAAAACTACCTTCTACTACATCAGTCGATCTGGAATAGGTTTCAAGCTGTAAGTTCTCCAGAAAAATGCATCAGCCGCGTGTTGGTTTCCAGGAAAGTTGATAGCTTCTGCAATACGGCTATTTTCAATCCGAAATAGCAGCGCCCATAGCTCATCAATATTTTCGCCTTGTCCTAAATTGCTCCAACCACGATGTACATCTACGACATAATTATCATTGCCACCGAGAAAAAGCACCTCTGCTCTAAACTGTGCTTTAGCAAGCTGATCAAAAAAAGCAAGGACTTCGTCCGCTCCACGCTTGGTTCCAGCCAAAGGATGATGACCTGGAATAGTCCAGGTAATGTCTGAAGCAAAAATTTCTCGAACTGTTGCTAAATCGCTACGTCCATAGGCTTGATAATAGCGCTGTACAATCGCCACGTTGGGATGATCGGTTGATGGAGTTTGGGCGATCGCCTCTCCAGAAGAACTTTGACTTCCCAGAAATGCTGAAACAGCAGAAACGACTCCAAATTTCAGAAAATCTTTGCGGTTTTGTCTATCGACCATTGTTGTGTTCTACGTAAATTACTTAGTGAGATAGCCGCCCGTTGCATCCAAATCCATGCCTGTAATGCAGCTTGCATCATCAGAGCTAAGAAACATGACGCTTCTGGCAATCTCTTCAGGCATCACAATTCGCCTAATTGGATAGTCTTGTGAAACGGTTTCAAAATCAGTATTCCAAGCAGCCAGAGCGCGTCGCAGCATAGGTGTGTCAACTGCGCCTGGAGCAATTGAATTGACGCGGATGTTTTGGTCGGCATACTCGAGTGCTGCTACCTTAGTAAGTGAGAGTACAGCGTGTTTGCTGGCACTGTAAGGGGCGATCGTAGCAAAGCCAACATGACCAGACACAGATGCATTATTGACAATCACTCCGCCACCCTGACGCAACATATGAGGAATTTCATATTTCATGGATAGGAAAACCCCAGTGGCATTGGTTGTTATTACATCCATCCAGTCGTCCAGAGAGCGATCGGCAATGGTGCTGGGAGAACTTTCAATTCCGGCATTGTTAAAGCCAATATCAACTCGTCCGTACTGCTCTACGCAGGTATCAACAAAGGATTTCACATCCTCTTCAATCCGCACGTCGGCTCGTTGATAAGTGGCTTTGCCGCCACTATCCCGAATACTCTGAGCAACCTGCTCTCCCAAAGTTTCGCGCCGACCGCAAAAGTGAACAGTAGCTCCTTCAGCAGCAAAAGCACGGGCAGTGGCTTCCCCAATTCCAGATGTGGCTCCTGTAATCAAAACAACTTTGCCCGCAAATTGACCATTGGGGTTCACACTCGCCTGTGGCTCTGGTGGATTTTGGGTGTTGGCTTGAGCAGTTTGAGTGACGATTACCCCGAAGGGGAAACTGCTTCGCACCGCCGCTGCAAATCCAACTGCCCCGATCGCTCCAGCGGTAAGGATTTGGCGGCGACTGACATCTGACATCATACTTCTACCTCTGCCGCAAAAACTGGCAAACAGAGGCAGAATACGGTTAGCGCTGTCTGTCAGTCTAGGAAATTTTTGCTATTTTGCTGCCATTTCACTCATGTATTTTCCTGGAGTTACCCCAACTTGACGTTTGAAGTGCCAGCCAAAATGGCTTTGATCGTAAAAACCTGTTAGGACAGCTACTTGCTTGATTGACAGTCCTTGAAGCAACAGCCTTTTCGCATGAGCAATTCGCAGTTGCGTTTGATAAGCAGATGGGGAAACCCCTACGGCTCTACGAAAAATGCGGCAAAGGTGAAATCGACTCAGCCTAGTGATCGCCGCCAAGTTTTCCAAAGAAACATCTTCTGCATAGTGAGTATCAAGATAGTCAAGAATTAACGTGACAGCTCTATGGGCAGCTTTTGGTGGACGATCAGCAGCACTGTTTTCTGCATAGTGAGTGAGTAAGTGAGAGAGAAATTCCCATAGTGCCACGTCTTGTTCTAGCCTGGATTCCTGGTGTACGGCTGTCTGCAAAGTGAAAAATAAGTGATTCAGTTTTGCATCATGAATCACTATTGGAAAGAAGGGCAGGCTAACAGATTTTTCCATCATTTCTTCAGAGATAGCCTGGAGCCATTTAGGATGAATGTGCATCATTGCAAAATGGGCAGGTGCAGAAAGTGAGGAGCGATCGCTGGGAGCATGAACCTCCCCTGAATGGATCACGCTCAAACCTCCCGGTGGAATCGCGTGACGCGCACTGCGATAGTTATATTCACCGCAGCAGTCAAGACTTAGCCCAAACTGATATTCTTCATGGCAATGCTTGGGAAGTGGCTCCACAGAACCCGTCGTGTAAGCGTACTGCTCCAGTAAAATGCCGTTCGATTCCCATGCTTGAACAGAGATCTCTGCCTTGTGTTTCATGAAACTCCATGTAGAACCTTCTCTTTGATTAATTAAGCACTTTTCCTGATCGAGGTGGCGATCGCTGTTAAAGGAAAGGTGGACAGTGGAGTAGCCTACCCATGAGTGATCTTTGCCTGTTAGCCGCTAGTTTACTAAATCAGGGACAGTTGCCAGGAAAACCTATCTCGCCAATACCGCTCAGCTTAGGAGCAGCGGTAGTGCGAAACAGTTCCTCCTTCGGGGTAATCGCCTTCTCGCCCAATTGTCAGCCAACCTTGACCAAAGGCACCCCTCCTGATGCAGAATCGACTCAGCCCGAATTTAGCCGCTCGTCAGCAGCACAATCCTTGACGCGATCCTATTCTCCGCTGCGACTGCTGCCAGAAGCTACCCTGCCTTCACCTCATCCTTACCCGGTTCCAACAACACCAGAGCGATCGCCACTCCTGCTAGAGCAAACGCCACAAATAGCCCCACAAACTCAGCCCACTCGCCATCCCCGTCCGTCCTCTGGCAGTCAACTTTATCAGCAGCGGTTAGCCGCCCTCAGCGCAGGCAGAACCTACACTCGATTGCCTGTTGATAGTTTCTACGAAAGTTGGAGCAATGCCACTCAACAGCCTACCTATGAACAATGGACTGGACTGCTGGGGCAAGAAGCCAGGGCGATCGCCAGCGGTCAGGGCAGCAATCGGTTAACGGTATTAGTAGGAGACTCCCTGCTGTTGTGGTATCCCCCAGAACAGCTATCGAGCGATCGCCTCTGGCTCAACCAGGGCATCTCTGGCGACACCACCGCAGGCATTCTCAGGCGGCTGTCAGCCTTTTCGCAAACTCGACCCGACACCATTCATGTGATGGCAGGCATCAACGACCTGCGGCAGGGGGCAACGGACGAAACCGTGCTAACCAACCTGCGGCAAATTATGCGACAGTTGCGGCAAACTCACCCTCGCGCCCAAATCATCGTCCATTCCATTTTGCCGACTCGCTTGGCGGCACTGCCCACCGAGCGGATTCATCGGTTAAATCAGAACATTGAGGCGATCGCCTACCAGGAAAACGTCAACTATCTGGACTTGCAGCCCAATTTTATTGGAACAGACGGCATCCTGCGGCGCGAACTCACGACAGACGGACTCCACCTAAGCCGGAACGGATATGCAGTGTTGCAGGCAGCGTTGCGGTGAAAGGTCATTTACAGCGATTTGATGCTTATTGAGAAACGCTTCCTGATGGGTAACCTAAGGCATATCGAACAGGTAAAACCTCAGTGACAAGCGCGATCGCAAGCTCCACCGTCAAAGTCGGAATACTCCATTCTCTTGCTGGTCCCTGGGCAATCGGTGAAATTGCCTTAAAGGATGCGGAAATGATGGCGATCGCCGAAATCAACCAATCTGGAGGAGTGCTGGGCAGGCAAATCGATCCAATTGTGGCCGATGGCGCATCTGAACCCGTGATTTTTGAGCAACAAGCCCGCAAGCTAATTGAGCAAGATCAGGTTGCGACCCTCTTTGGTTGCTGGACTTCCACCGTTCGCAAGTTTATTGTGCCAACCCTGGAACGCTTGAACGCCCTGCTCTGGTATCCCGTTCAGTACGAAGGGCTAGAGTGTTCCAAAAGCATCTTCTACACGGCCGTTTGTCCTAACCAACAGATCGAGCCAGCCGTTCAGTGGCTTCTGCAAAACAAAGGAAAGCGGTTTTACCTGGTAGGGTCTGATATCGTTTTTTCTCGCACCGCCAGCAAAATCATTCGCGCCAGACTCAAGCAACAGGGCGGTACCGTCTTAGGAGAAGATTACGTTCCCGTTGGCGGCAGGGACTTTCGGCAAATTATTGATAACATCAAGCAAACCAGACCTGATGTCGTCTTTAGCACCGTCAACAGCGACAGCAACCTGGGGTTTTATCCACAGTACCAGGAAGCTGGAATTGCTGCTGCTGAGATTCCCATCATGGCGGTAAGTGTCACTGAGGAAGAAATTCAGCAGCTTGGAGTCGAGTCAGCAGTTGGGCACTATGCCGCACACAGCTACTTTCAAAGCTTGAAGAATTCCAGAAACCAAACCTTTGTGCAAAATTTTAAGGCAACTTATGGGGCAGATCGTGTCACCTGCGATTCGGTTGAGTCAGCATACGTGCAGGTTTATCTGTGGAAGCAGGCGGTTGAGCAAGCGCAATCGTTTGAGGTTGATCACGTTCGGCTAGCGGCTTACGGACACGTGATGCAAACTCCTGGCGGCATGGTGCGAGTAGAGCAAAACCATCACCTCTGGAAACCCTGTCGCATTGGCAAGGTGCGATCAGACGGACAGTTTGACCTGGTGCAGATGAATGACGACCTGATCAAACCGCAGCCCTGGCTAGGCATGGATGATGTTAAATTTGATGCCTCTACACTGGTGACAGATATGCTGGCAGAGGCAGCTCAGGCTATCTTGTATAACTGTCAGCTTGAGCAGAAATCACAGGAACTGATCGAGGCAAACGATCGCCTGCAAAAGCTAACCCAACGGGCAGAATTTTTTAAGCGCAGTTTGTCCAGTCAGATTCGCAATTCTCTAGAGCTAGACACCATTTTGACCACAGCAGTGACCGAGATCCGAAATTTACTGCAAATTGATCGCTGCAAGTTTCTCTGGTACTTACCCCATGCTGAGCCTGCTTGCTTTGAGCTGAGCCATGAAGCCTGCAACCGAGAACCGTTGCCCAATCTGGCACATTATCCAGTAGTACAGGAAATTGAGTCTTTAAGAGAGGTCATCTTGCGCTCCAGCATTTTGCAAGTTGATGATGTTTCAACGGCGACTCAGCTTGATTCAACCTGCCGGAGTCGGATTGCCAGTCTGGGTTTTAATTCACTGTTAACGGTTGTAGTGCAAACTCGTTCAGGTCGCTTAGGCGTGATTGTGTGTGAGCATATTAGACAGGTGCGATCCTGGCGTGACCATGAAGTGGAACTGCTGCGAGATGTAGCTGATCAGTTGGCGATCGCCATCGACCAGGCAGAACTCTACTCTCAAACTCGCGCTGCCGCACTCCAGGCACAGATTCAGGCACAGCAGCTTCAGCAGGCGCTGTATGATCTCCAGGCAACTCAGGCGCAGCTTGTGCAAACTGAAAAAATGTCCAGTCTGGGGCAGCTTGTTGCGGGCATTGCTCACGAAATCAACAATCCCGTTAGCTTTATCTACGGCAACATTGACCACGCCAGCAGCTACACGCAAGATTTACTCAACCTGGTCACGCTCTACCGCCAACATTACCCTAATCCCGCTGTCGAAATTCAAGCCCAAGCAGAGGCGATCGACCTGGATTTTCTAGTGACAGATCTGCCTAAAATTCTCACTTCCATGCGGGTCGGGTCAGAGCGTATCCGGCAAATCGTGCTGTCTCTCCGCAGCTTTTCCCGGCTGGACGAAGCCGAAATGAAGCCCGTCGATCTTCACGAGGGCATTGACAACACGCTGCTAATTCTGCAAAACCGCCTGAGAACTGACGCAAAATCGGCAGGTATTCAAATCATCAAACGCTACGGCAACCTGCCGCTGATTGACTGCTACGCCGGACAGATGAACCAGGTGTTTATGAATTTGTTGGTCAATGCGATTGATGCCCTGGAAATGGTTGGATATCCTGAAGCGGATTTTCAGCACTCTACAGCCGAACATTCTTCGCTTGCGATTGAGATTCAAACTCAAATGTGCGATCGAGACTGGGTATCTATCCGCATTGCCGACAATGGCCCAGGCATTCCAGAAATATTTCAACAGCGGTTATTTGATCCCTTTTTTACCACCAAACCAATCGGCAAAGGAACAGGACTTGGCTTGGCAATCAGCCACCGAATTGTCATTGAGAAACACCAGGGGCGGCTCTATTACACATCCAGTCCAGGCAAAGGAACTGAATTCTTTATCGAAATTCCAGTCAGGCAGGCAAAAACTGAGGAAAATGGATCGCTGATTGCTGAGCTTGGCGAGAGAGGATAACTGGGTTTGAGTGAGACATCCCCGCAGGTCACTGCATCGCTGCGTGATAGCATACTGGGTTAGCAGGAGGGGTGAGGGATGAGGGGTGAGGGATGAGGGATGAGAAGGAGCAACTGGCTAATGAGCGACGGGTTGAGCAGCGACCTATTCGGGTTGCTGTGATTGGCTGTGGGGCGATCGCCGAACGAGGACACTTGCCCGCCCTGAGCAAACTGAGCAGCTGTGCGATCGCGCTGCTAGTGGATAAAGATTTAGACCGGGCTTCGCGGTTAGCTGCACAGTACAAGGTGCCAGCGTTCTCAGACCGCTATCGCGATGCCCTCAAATATGCGAATGCGGCAATTTTAGCGCTGCCTCACCACCTTCATGCTGAGATTGGCTGTGCGCTACTCCAGGCAGGGCTGCATTTGCTGGTTGAAAAACCAATGGCGATGACAGCTAATGAATGTGATCGAATGCTAGCGGCGGCTGAGGTAGGGCAGGCGGTGCTGGCGGTGGGGCTGATGCGCCGATTCTTACATAGTACTCACGCTGCTCGTTGGGTGCTACAGCAGGGATTGCTGGGACAACTTCAGCGGTTTGACTTTCAGGAAGGAAACGTTTTTAACTGGCCGATGCAATCGGACTTTTTGCTGCGACGCGAGACAGCAGGCGGCGGGGTGCTGTTTGACACGGGTGCCCATACGCTGGACTTGCTGCTGTATTGGCTGGGAGACGTGGCAAGCTTTGAATATTATGACGATAGCTACGGCGGCGTTGAGGCAGATTGTGAGCTTTGCTTGACGATGGCATCTGGGGTGCAGGGCACGGTGCAGTTGAGCCGCACCCGCGATTTACGCAACACCGCGATTATTAAGGGCGATCGCGCCATTCTAGAGGTCAACCTGCGGCGAAATTGGTTAAGTGTGCGATCGCTCAATGGTGAGTCCGGGCTGGTAGGCTACGGGCTTACTTCAGACTCTTCTGAAATGGTAGAACAGCAGTTTTCTGACTTGTTTAAGCCACAGATTGAAGACTGGTTCGCAGCGATTCGCGACGAACATCCGTCTGCCGTTCCTGGAACGGCAGCCCGCCGCTCAGTTGCTTTGATTGAAGCCTGCTATGCTCAGCGTCGGCAGCTTGAGTTTCCCTGGAACCTTCAAGGGGTGACACCATGAAGTTGACGGATAAGCGGATTTTAGTCACAGGCGGTACGGGTTTCATCGGCAGTCGCCTGGTCGAAATCTTGATGCTTGACCATCAGGCAAAAGTGTGCGTCCTGATTCGCAACTTCAGCCGCGCCGCTCGTATTGCCCGCTTTGCCGAAGTGCAGATGGCGGCAGGTGACATTAGTGATTATCAAGCGGTCGATCGGGCAATGGAAAATTGCGACATTGTATTTCACTGTGCCTATGATTTTTCAGGACAGCCGCAGCAGCGCCAACAGGTGAATGCAAACGGCACTGAGAATGTGGCAAAAGCCGCACTCAAACACGGGACGCGGATGGTTCACATCAGTACGATTGATGTTTATGGTTGGCCCGCCGAAGGCAAGCTAGATGAGACATTTCCGCGTCAGGCAGAGGGCAATATCTACGCTGAGACAAAGCTAGAAGGAGAGGCGATCGCCCTCGACTATCACCAAAAACATGGCTTACCTGTCACCGTTCTTCAGCCTACGATTGTCTACGGCCCCTTCTCTCGCCCCTGGACAATTAATCCGGTGAAGCAGCTTTCCAGTGGTCAGGTAGTTTTGGTAGATGAAGGGCAGGGCTGTTGCAACACGGTGTATGTCGATGATGTGGTGCTGGCGATGGTGCTGGCGGCCACCAAAGATGAGGCGATCGGAGAAGTGTTCTTGATTTCGGGTGAGCCTGTCACGTGGAGTGAGTTTTACGGCACTTACGAAAAAATCCTGGGTTACAAGTCAACAGTTTCTATGCCTGCGGCGGAACTGGAGCAAAGCTTGAAGTCAGATAGCACTGCTCAATCTTCTAGCGCTATGGCTTTAAAGCCTGTCTCCACCCTATCTCAGCCGCGACTGGTGTTTATGTTGCAAAACACGGATGTGGGCGATCGCATCATTTATGTACCGCTAGTTCATAAGTTTTATAACTTCCTTCAGGCTCTACCAAAACCACTCTGGCAGCTACTTAAGTTCAACGTGATTAAACCTACCAGTGAACCCAACAAGCAGCCGCCTAAGCTAGCTTCACCTAAAAATAACAAGAAGAAACCCGCTCCAACATCAGCCACTCTGACAGGAGAACCAACTATTTATTTTCCTGATGCGTGGAAACTTAAACTATATCGCTCTAGGGTTGAGGTGCAAACTGACAAAGCCGAGCGACTACTGGGCTACAAACCTAAAGTTAGCTTTGAGCAAGGCATGAAGATGACTCAAAAGTATCTTGAGTGGGCTGACCTGGTGTAACTCATGATAGATGAGAGCTAGAACCAATGCCAAATGTTCTCATCTTTCCAGACTTCATAGATCGGAATGAGCAATGCCAGAACCATCGCAATTAATATCCAGTTCATACCTTTCTCCTGCCTACTCGATGAACTTCATACCAGCCTTCTTTGTGATATTTCAAAACAATGGTTTTAGGCGTAAAAGTAATTAGAAAAATGTCTAGAAAAATGAGTCCGGGCTTCAGCGGGCTTGAAATCTTTGATCAGCGCATAATCTCCTAAGCCAGAGCTATTTGCTTTGCCATCATCGTAAAAGATGTGAGACTCATCTCCTACCTGGAATCGGTCAGCCCCCTTACCTCCAATCAGAACATCTCTCTCACTTCGGCTTGGAGCTGAGCTTTTTATTTCTACTCCGATCAGGATGTCATTGCCCTGTCCTCCGTCTAAAAAGTCAGTGCCTTGCCCTCCTTTGAGAAGGTCATTCCCCTCCTCACCATAGAGTACATCTGCATTTCTCGACTGTGTTGGAGGGTTTGTTGTGTTTCTGCTTGCAGCAGGCGATCGCTGCGGAATGGGAATAAATTCAATGTAGTCAAAGCGGGCAAACTCTCCTTCATCAAGTTGTGCGGAGATTTTGAAGCGATCGCCCGTTTTCAAAGTGACAGCCGAATGAGTCGTGACAACCGCTCTGGCATCGTGCATTGACGAATCAGAGAACAAATCTTGGTCAAACTTAAAGTGCTTGCTCTGACCTGCAACCGTGACTGTAGCAGAAGACTGCCCATCATTTTCGTCGTAATAGCCAATCTTGACCTGATAAATGCCTGCCTTTCCCTTAAAAACGCCCTCAGCACTACCAGAAGTCTTACCCGTGCCGCGCAAAGAGATTTGTCTCTCAGCCGAAGCTTTAGAACCTTCAAACCACTCAGTTCTATAGTTGGTTAAAGATAAGTTCTCTGCCTCATAACGCATCGCTTTAGCAGGTGCAGAAACAGGTTCTCGATTTGGAATTGTAGGTGAAGGCGAAGCCAAATCTGGAGTCGAACTGGGGGTAGGAGTAGGAAGTGGTGGAACCGGAGTCGTCACGGGACTTTGAGAAGGTGCCGGATCTGGGAACGGGCTGGGGCTGGGAAGCGGTGCTGGAACAGGAGCCGGGCTGGGGCTGGGAGTCGAACTTGAATTAGACTCTGGAGCAATAGATACCTTTACCGTAGCAGTAACAGGATTGCCGTCACCTTTGTCGATTTGGTAAGTAAACTGATCAGCACCAGTAACGTTGTTTTTAGGTGTATAAAGAACAAAATCATCAGCGACTTGATTTGGAGTGCCATTGTTATCAATGCGAATATTGCCCTTCTCAGCAGTTTCCACTAGCGTCAGAGTAAAGGAATCTTTATCGCTGAAAGTGTCATTTGCAATGCTTGACCTTCTCCCTCTATTTGAAAGACGATGATTTTTTGATTGCCATCCAGGGTTAAGCCAGGAGCATTAGCACCATCAATAGTGATATTTTTATCAATTTGATATCCTCGCTGAAGGGTAATCTTTTGATTTGCCAGTTCAGGAGAGAATTGAATGGTATCTCCTGCTTTAGCGCTGGCGATCGCCTGTCTCAACGAACCTGCACCGTCATTTGCAGTACTACTAACTGTGAGAACAGCCATACTTTTCCCTCTTGAGTAACATCAATTGGCAGATGTCCTGAGTTACTCATCGCTAAGAAACTGTTTGTAAACAAAGATTTAGATCCCCCTAAATCCCCTTTCAAAAGGGGGACTTCAAGCTTTTGGTTCGGTTCCCTCCTTTTTAAGGAGGGTTAGGGAGGATCAAGACTTGAAGCCTGTTTCAGCTTCTTCAAATTTATTTACAAATAGTCTCTAAGAGGCCTAAATGTTTTACTAACGAGACGTTGGATTACTGGGTAAGTTCCAGAGTTGTTTCACTTTTCAATTTCAATTTCTTGGAAAAAATTCTCGAAGAAAGATGTTCCAAAGAAACTCATCCTCACCGTTATCCGTTCAAACTAACGTCGTTTAACGGATTGACCATTCACTTCACAGAGTCTTTAATTCGTTAAGGAAAATATTGCACAGACAAATAAATTCCGTTGTCCTGCAAGGAGTCCCCTTCGGCATCGACATCAATGAGCGGTAGGCCGTAGTCTATTCGCAGGTTTAGCCCGCGTAGCGCTTCCCAGCGTAAGCCCATTCCGGCTCCCATGAGGAAATCGGGATCGGGGTCGGAGAGGTTGTTGTTCCAGGCATGACCTGCTTCGATAAAGGGAATTAGCTCCAGGCGGTTGGAACGGTTCAGCGGCAAGCGTAATTCTATCGAAGTCCAAATGGCATTGTCTGCCACAAGCTGGTTCTGAGCATAGCCCCGAATGGTGTCCTGTCCGCCCAGCCCAATTTTCTCCAGGGAAAGCAGTGAGTCGGGTGTGAGTTGGGCATTGAGACGAGTGACCAGGATCGATCGCCCCTGGATCTGCTGTACCCACTGAAACTGTCCTAACCACTTAAAAAATTCTGCATCAGTACCCGTGTCGTTAATGGTGGCATCTAATGCATCCAGCCCAATACTGAACTGAGAACGAGCGGCTAGTACCTGAGTTCTGCCCCGGTTTACCCAATCTTGAGAGAATCGCAACACCGTTACTCTAGACTCACCTTCATCGGCTCCAGCCGAAAACGAGAAAGGAATATTATCCAAAATGTAGGTTTGGCTGCTTCGCAAATCGAGCGTTAACCCCAGCGCAAACTCCTCTGTGACACTACGAGAGAGCGGCTGACGGAATTCTAGTGACCAGCTTTCTGCTTCACTGCGAATGTCCAAATCTTCGACTGCATCTTCAACAATGCGACTGTCATTGGTGTTGTAGCGCAAGGTGAGTGTGCCATCACGAGGGTTCACAGGCAGAGAGTAGCTAATGTCGTACAGATCGAGTCCATCCGTGCGCCCATACTGAGCAGAGAGGCGATCGCCTATTCCTAAAACGTTGGTATAGCTAGCGGCAACCGTGAGCTGAGCAGAACCGATGCTAGTGGGCTGATAATTATTAGTACTGAGGCTAGCGTCCAGGGGCGGAGCTTCCTGCAAATCAACTTGAAGAATGCTGCGTCCGGGGGCGCTGCCTGCCGTCAGTTCAGCATTTACCTGACGCAACAGCGGATTGACCTGAAGCAGTTGTAGAGCGCGTTCCAGGCTCTGTTGATTGAGCGGCCTACGTCCTGCTAACGTGAGTCGCGATCGCACATAATCTGAGTTAAGCTGCTCCAGTCCATCCACGTCAACTGCTTCTAACTGTCCTTCCACAACCTGAATTTCCACTACCCCGTCAGACAGATCTTGATTGTTAGGCAAAAATGCGCCTGAAGTGATGTATCCCTGACTGGTATAAAGTGCTGTAATTGCAGACCGTAGCGCAATTAACTGATCAAAAGAAACCGTTTGTCCTAATAAAGGTTGAATTAACTCAGCAATTTCCTGATCAAAAATACTGTTGCCCTGCACCTCAATTGAGTTGACCCGAATCTGCACGGGTGCTAGATTAGGCACCCTAGATGGCTCCTCTGTAGGGGGTTGCAGGATCGGGGCAGGTGGTGAAGACGGAGGTTCCAGGGGCAACGGCTCCTCACTAGGCGGGCGGGGTGTGATTTGGTCAATCGTGTTTGGAATATCAGATTCAGTCTCAGCGGGAAGTTGATCAGGAAGATTGGGTGGAGTCTGAGCGATCGCCCCCATGCCCAAATTCATGCTCAAATTCATGCTCAAGCACAGAGCGATCGCCCCTCCAACACCAGCCCCTCCCCAACCCAACTCGCCTCCCTGTACCATTCGGCAATCAAATCTCACTAACCCCACCGTCCTGTCACTCCTCATCCCTCCGTCCTCCGTCCTCCGTCCTCATCCCTCATCCCTTCTCCTACTCACACTCTCGACTCAACACCACTCGCCCATCTGTAAGCTGATAAAGGTTTTGAGGTTCCACTACTGAATCGCCAGGTTGCCAGCTTTGCTCAACGTCTTCTTGAGGAATAGGGCGAACCTCCCCGGTTGGATAGGACGGCATCACTGTATCACCTGGACGCTGGGGCAGTCCGCCCGTTCCGGTGATTAGAAACGTACCGTCCTGGCTACGAACAATACAGCTACTAGCAAGGATCTGATCTACATTCACCGAAGTATCAGGCAAATCAACCAGGCTGTTTTGCACTGTGGTTGTATCTGTTGTCACAATCTGCCCTGATTCTAGTGCGCCTTCTGCATTCACATCGACCTGGTTGTTGCCGTCAAAGTTTTCAGCGTTGCCCGGAGGATTCGTCTCACTAAAGAAAGTACTCAACGTAATGTCGCCGCCACGTGCCTCACTGGAGCGACTGATAATATCACTATCATCAAAGGCAACGACTCCAATTCCACCAATAGCAATATTGCCGCCATCACCGCTGCTGTCGGTGGTGATATCACTATCTCCTTGCAAAAGCACCAGACCGCGATCGCCTAATCTAACTTCACCATTCCTCTCTGCATTCACCAGAATGTCGCCGCCAGAGGCATTAGGGGCAGCAGTAATGAAGTCACTGTCGAGTAATTCCAGGCGATCGCTCACATTCAAGGTGAGATTTCCAGCCGTTCCTGAACCCTGACTTTGAGCAGAGATCAGGGCGCGATCGCTCAAGCTTAAATTCGTGCTACTCAGTTCAACAGTACCGCCCGTTCCACTTGAGGTATTTTCGGTATTAGCGAAGATGCCGCTAGGAACGACTCGAGTGGGCGATCGATTATCTATCACATTTACGACTACATCATTTAGGTTCGCAGAAGGCTCAAACAAGCGTAAATATTCCTCTACCAACTCTTGACGCTGGCTGAAATTTGGATCAATTCCAGCAATTTGAGTATCGCCTGCAACGATCAGTGTGATTTGTCCAGCATTGCCACTGCTCCGAGTGTTTGTCACTACTTGTCCGCCATTGGTTGCCTCAAAGCGATTTGCCCGAATCTCAATGTCGCCTCCATTTCCACTGTTGAATGTACTGGCAACTACAGCAGCACCATTTTCAACCTGAAAATCACCCGCTCTAACGGTGATATTTCCTGCTGTGCCAGAGGCTCCACGCTCTGACAAAGTGAGTAAACCGCTGGAAGACCCGCGTGAAAACCCGCGTGTTCCAAACCCCGATAGTCGAATCGAATCGCTGGCAAAGATCTGAATCTCTCCTCCATTTCCACGCCCACCCTGCAACAACTGTCCGTTGAAGCGGGTCTGGCGGCCGACTACTCCACTAATTTGTGAACCACTGTCTAGCGTAATGGAACGAGCCTGAATCTCGATATCGCCACCCTCACCCACTCCTCTGGGACCTACACTACTGGTAATGTTGCTGCCATTGTCAAGCGCTAGCGCATCTTCGATGGTGAGGCGAATGTCACCAGCGTTGCCTTGTCCAAAGGTGCGGGTTGAAATAAAAGAGCCGCCACGAATGTGTAGTTGTCTGGAGAAGATGTCAAGGTCGCCGCCATTGTTCGTTGCAGTTGGTAAAACTTCGCTCCCAAACCCACTCCGAATCAGGCGATCGCTCTCTATGTCATCGAAAATATTAATCACATCTGCTCTAATTGTGATGTCGCCTGCCTGCCCTGAGCCAGCCGTAGAAGCGAGAATCTCTCCCCCATCTTGAAACAATAGCCGCCCTGCTCTCAGGTTAATGTTGCCTGCCTGCCCACCCCTTTCCAGGGCAGACGTTGTTGCCAGAAGGCTGCTACTGCGAATTTGCCCAGTGCTGTCAAGCCGAATCCCCTGAAGCAGAATCGTACCTGGTGTTGCTCCGGACTCACGAGCCGTGATAAACAAGTTGCCGCCGCTGCTGCTGCCGAATGTAGAGGAAGTAATTGCAGCACCTCCTCGAACCGCTAGCTGATGGGTAAGAATCGTGATGTCTTGTGCCCGTCCGGTATTTGCACTGACCGATTCACTGGCGATCGCAGTTGGACGCGAGCGATCGCTGGCTTGTCCCACCAGATCAATGAAGTCAGCCGTGATTTGCAGTGTTCCTCCTTGCCCTGAGCCAAACGCCGAGGTTTGAATTTGTCCGCCTCTGCTCATACGAAGCTGATCAGCATTAACAAACAGCCTTCCGGCTGCACCAGAGCCAGAAGTGCTAGCCAACAGCCCGCTGCTGAGCAGCATTCCAGCGCTATTGATATGGGTGCCGCTAATTGTAATTGAGCCTGTTGCCGTAGCTGAGTCACGAGCCGTAACTGATAAAGTACCGCCCCGACCGCTGCCAAACGTGGAAGATGTAATAAATCCTCCTTCTCGAAGGGTTATCCGATTCGCGAAAACATTTATGTTCCCAGCATTTCCGGTTGCGGCTACGGTAGACTCACTGGCGATCGCGGTTGGGCGTCGGCGATTGGCAGATTGCCCAACCAAATCAATCGTATCAGCCCTGACCGTCAGCGATCCTCCCTGCCCTGCGTTAAAGGTAGAAGTTGTGATTTGTCCACCCTCTCTCAGGTAAAGCTGGTCAGCATTTACAATTAATCTTCCGGCCGCACCCGTGCCTGAAGTGCCAGCTAAAAGTTCACTGCTAAAAACTCCTTCCTGACTGTTAGTCCGTGCGCCTCTAATTAAGATTGATCCAGGATTGGTTTCTGAGCCACGAGCGTTGATGAACAAAGTGCCGCCCCGACCGCTGCCAAATGTGGAAGATGTGATAAGAGCGCCCCCTCTGAGCGTGAGTCGATTGGTGAAAACTGTTACATTTCCAGCGTCTCCTGTTGCCGTCGCTCTCGACTCGCTGCCAATGGAAGTAGGAACTTGTCTGTTGTTTGATTGCCCCACTAAATCAACTAGATCGGCTGTAATAGCTATGTTTCCTCCTCGCCCCATACCAAACGTAGAAGTTTGGATTTGCGCTCCGTTGTTCAAACGAAGCTGGTCAGCGTCTACTACAATTCTTCCAGCCGCACCAGAACCCGATGTACTAGCCTGTAATTCACTGGTGCGGGTTACTCCAGTGTTATCAATACGGGTGCCGCTAATCAAGATAGAGCCAGGATTGGTTTCTAAGCCACGAGCGGTGACGGTCAAAGTGCCGCCCTGACCACTGCCAAACGTGGAAGACGTGATAAAAGCGCCTGCTTGAATCCCCAGCCGATGGGTAGAAACTGCTACGTTTCCCGCATCTCCTGTCGCTGTCCTTTCAGATTCACTGCCGATCGCAGTGGGAATTTGTCCATCTGGAGATTGCCCGCTCAGGTTGATTGATTCCAGAATGTTGAGTCGGATATCTCCGGAGCTGCTTGCTCCAGCCGTCGCAGTTCTAAACTGAGAGCCGCCTCGCAACGTGAGTGTTCGAGCATCGGCAAAAATTTCGGCACCCCTCCCGTTTCCTGCATTGGTTGTGATATTAGACCGACCTAGTAGGATGATGTCATCGCCAAAGAGTCGAAGCGCCCCAGTCGTCAAATTGCTTGTACCCAGGATATTGACGACTGCGCCTTGACTGAGACGAATGTCTGCTCTAGTAAGTGTTTCGGGCACCACTAAACGAAATTGGTTTGCGTCAAAGGTGAGTCCGACTCGTCCGCGTCCGGCGATCGCCCCCAGTTCAATTCGCCCATCCAATATCCCAATCCGTCCACCGTCAAGCACAATATCACCACTCACCAGCAATAAACTTCGACCTCGCCCTGCTAATAGCCCAAATGACGGAGTGCCAGCAATGGTCTGGGTTGCAACAGAGCGATTGACAATGCCTTCATTAGCAGCGTTAAAAAAGAGGGCAGAAGGATTAACCGAAAGGAGCGTACTGTTGCCTGGGTCGGAGGCGCTGAAGCTTGCATTCTCCCCAAACTCAACCGCGTCGGCAGTTGTAGCAATAAAAGAACCAGTGACATCAAGGCTGGCGTTGGGGCCGAACAGAATCCCATTAGGATTGATCAAAAACAGGTTGGCATCATCAAAGTTAAGGGCTGGATCAATTACACCCAAAGTGCCGAGAATGTCTGAGGGGTCGGTTCCTGTGATGCGGCTGAAAACGTTTTCTACCCCATTGGGCGCTTCAAAGTAAACGCCTCGGTTTTCCCCAACATTGAATGCTTCAAAACTGTGAAACAGGTTGATGCCATCTTCGGGACGGGCCCCGCCTCGGATGATGTCAACTTGTGGAGTGAAGGGGTTGACGGTAGTACGGGTAGTGCGATCGCCTGCGGTATCGGGCGTGAGTTCTAGCTGAGCCTGAACTGGCAAGGAGACACCACTCCAAATGAGTGCCCCTAAGCCTAGCTGAGTGAGAAGGATAACCTGTCGTTTGCTCACATACCGCATCGGCGATGTCTCCTGGAGTACTCAGAAAAATTTGTTGAAGTTAATTGAAGATAGCCTGGAGTCGCGATATTCTGACAGTAATTTCGCACAGATTTACTGTTTGCGGAAGTCTTGAGGGTACTTTTCAATACTGAATTTATATCTAGCTAAAACTCGTTAAAACGAGTTAGACCAGGCTTCTGGTGTGCATTTGAGTCAGTTTTAACTCACTTTTAGCGATTAGCCCAGAATTGATTTCACTGCCCACTTCCAAAAGCCCTAAATGTGGAGCTTTGTGGGCAATGCCCACCCTACAATTTTTGGCTTATTCATGTAAAGGTGGCTGTAAGTTATGCCAATTCGCAAATTCTCTTTTCGTGTACTGAACCCAATCCGCAGACTGCTGTTTGCAGGGCTGTTTGGTCTGAGTCTGGTTCTCAGTGTGCTGACCAATCAGCCTGTGGTGATGGGCAGCGCGACAGTTGATGTGGCCGCGCAGGTACAGCAAGGGATAGAGCGATATCAGCAGGGAGATTTTGAGGGGGCGATCGCCCCCTGGGAAGCAGCTTTAGACTATTACGAGGAGCATCCTAATCTGGCGCATGAGGCGACCGTGTTAGAGAATTTGGCTCGTGCCCGTCAGTCGTTGGGGCAGACAACGGAGGCGATCGCCCTCTGGCAGGCAACGATTGATCGCTACCGTCAGCTTCAGTTCAGTCCATCGGAGCAGTCTGAATATGGACAACAGCTAGGGCGATCGCTCATCGAGCAAGCGCAAATCTACAGCCGCATTGGGCAATCGCGCAAGGCAGTTACGCTGCTGTGTGGCAGCTTTGCTGGGCGAGATAGCTGCGTCGAGGAGAGCGGGCTGGCGATCGCTCAAACTGCGGCAGATCCGCTAGGCGAAACGGCAGCGCTGGGCAGTCTGGGGCAGGCATATCGGCTCATGGGGGACTACGACCTTGCCAGAGAGTATCTTGACGCGGCCTTAACCCTGGCTCAGCAGTCCAATAACCCGCTGCTGGAGGCATCAATTTATGCAGATTTGGGGGCAACGGCCGCAAGTCAGGCTGTGATGCGCTATCGCCAATATGCTTCGGCAGAGTCGCTAGGCGACGCGGACAGAGCTTTATTTCTAAGGAACGAGGGGCAAGCCTTTGACCAGAAGGCACTCCAGCAGTTTCAGCAGAGTTTGGCGCGGCCAATTCCACCGCTGAATCGGTTGCGGGTGCTGCTGGCCGCCATTCCAGCTTACGATCGCACCGGGCTGACGACCGCCGCCCAACAGTCTCGCCAAGAGGCAGTTGTCTTGCTTAACCAGCTACCTGATATGCAGGAAAAAGCACTGGCAACCCTTGATCTGGCGCTGCTACAGGTGCCTGCAACGGTTGAGCAGCCACGACCAAGCAGCCAGTGCCCCGCTGAGGAGGCGATCGCCCCTACCGAAGCGCTGTTACAGCAGGCGATTCAAGTTTCTGAGCGAATTCGCGATCGGCGATCGCAATCCTTTGCACTGGGCAATCTGGGGCGGCTATATGAATGTCAGGGGCTTGCCACTGAGGCCCTGCGGCAAACCCAGCGGGCACGGGCTGCCGCTGAATACGATTTTGACAGCCGCTATTTGTGGGAATGGCAGGCGGGGCGAATTCTGCAAGCGCAAAACCAAACCGAGGCTGCGCTTCAGGCTTATGAACAGTCCGTTACAACCCTGGAAACGATTCGAGATGATATTTTGATCGTCAGTCGAGATGTGCAGTTTGACTTTCGCGATACGATCGAGCCGATCTACCGTCAGTTGATGAGTTTGCGACTGAAGCAAAGTTCTCCTTCGACGCTGCTCCCTGCCTCAACCGATGACCCGCCCGACGACCTCAGCCGTGTTCTGACGACGCTCGACTCACTAAAGCTGGCAGAGCTACAAAATTACTTTGGCAATGACTGTGTGTTGACTGCCCGCAACCTGGATTTGACTGAGCCAGAGCAACTGTTGACCCGGGGCGATCGCGCTGCTCTACTCAGCACGGTCATTCTAGATGAGCAAACTGCTGTCATTTTGACTCTACCTGATGGTCGCCGCCAATATGAATGGGTTCCGCTCTCTCAATCGGAACTGACCGCAACCGTCAACGACTACCGACTGGGGCTAGAAACCGCCTTTCGCCGCTATGACTTGCAGCCCGCCCAACGGCTTTATGATCGACTGATTCGCCCCTTTGAAGCAACCCTGACCACTGCCCAGGTCAAAACGCTAGTGTTCGTGCAAGACGGCATTCTTCGCAGCGTGCCAATGGCGACCCTGCATGATGGCGAGGAGTTTTTAGTGCAGAAATATGCGATCGCCTATACTCCCAGCCTGCAACTCACCGACCTGAACCCGCTTGATCGTGAAAACCTGCGGGCGCTGGCCGCCGGACTCACCATCGAAAGCCCTGCAAACAGTGAAGCTGGCTTTTATGCTGCGCTGGATAATGTAGATGAAGAAATTTCTGCCATCAAAGCAGAGCTACCCGAAAGTGTCACCCTAACCGATTCAGAATTCCGCCTGGAGCGGCTTGAGGAAAACCTCACCTCAACAGAGTTTCCAATTTTACACATTGCCACTCACGGTGAGTTTGGCACCGAGTCGGAAGATACATTTCTAGTGACAGGCGACCTGCCAGACAACAAACTCACTTTAAGTGGGTTAGACCAACTCCTGCGGCTTGTAGAAACCGATCGCTCCGTTGAGCTGCTGGTGTTAACCGCCTGCACAACCGCAGTAGGCGATAACCGTGCGGCCTTGGGGTTAGCAGGAGTTGCAGCCCAGGCAGGCGTTCGCAGTGTACTAGCTTCGCTCTGGTTTGTGAATGACCGGGCAACCGCCGATTTGGTAGAAGCCTTCTACGCCAACCTGAAAACCTCACCGTTTAGTAAGGCAGAGGCACTTCAGCAGTCCCAAATTAAGCTAATCGAAGCAGGAGAAGAATTTTCTCATCCAGCCTACTGGGGCCCGTTTGTGCTAATCGGCGGCTGGCTTTGACTCCAGGCGTTTAATAGCGCTCTGTATCAATCATGCTGCGGAGGTTCTCAGCACGGCGAGTGTCAGTGCTTTCCTCTAGCTGAACCAGGTTTTGCAGCAGTTCCAGGCGCAGCGATCGCAACTGCTCTTGATTAGGATCGCTTAGCGTCATCGCCAGTGCATCGTACCAGAAGCCCGCTCCAATCATTTGGTTGACATAAGTGGCAGCGTCAGAACTGGTTGTCGTGACTTCTGGCGGCAATTCTGCCACAACAAACTGAGCTTCATCTACAACCGAGAGCGAGGGACGATTGCGATTGCAGATTAGAACGACCCGCCAGCGATAGGTTTCACCCATCGTCAAATCGGGTGCATCCGCAGGTAATGTCCAACTCATTACCCCTACCTGGCTAGTCATCTCCACATCATAGAGGGGTTCTGCTGCGTCGCCTTGAAATAGCTGAAACACTAAATCGTAAGCTGCTTCTTCTGGAACAAACCAGGCTAGGGTTGGACGCGGTGTGGAAAAAACCTGGTCTGCCCTAGAGGGTGCAAGCGCCAGCAGCGGCAAACTAGACTGTCCGCTGCACCGTCCTCTCACGCCGCCTGTGGTGCCACCCGAAGAAGTTCGATTGACACGTGGAGGCGGGTTATATTCTTGTTGGGCTTGAGCCATCAGGGTTTCGCTTGCGACAGCGGACGACGAACCCAGACTGACAACCCGATCAACCACAGACGAGTGAGCCAGAGCAGTTGGAGCGATCGCCAATTCAATTCCTAACGCAATACCCGTTAAAAGCAGGCTCAGTCTATATTTTGGGGGCTGAGAATTCGGAGTGTTGAGGCGAGTCATAGGGCTATGTCCTCGTGCATCCTGTTACAGTAACCACTACATTGAGACTGATTTGATTTTTGTGTAAACGCAGGTATTCTGCCCGCATTTACACAAAAACCTAAACACACTCTTACACTACTAAAGAATTTTATGCTTGCCTATGAAGACTTCGGAAAGCTTGATGGGTGAAAAAGGCAGAAGTGATTGCTCAAACCTGTCTGTTCTGTGGCAGAAAACAGCAAGCCAAATTTCCTACGCACCAATGAATCCACCAAACACCTGTCCAGAGGCGAGGCGAAACGCTCCAGAGGGCAAGGGTACAGAAGACGTTGTGCGAACGTCAGCAACCAGATCTGCTACGCCCAAACCTATAGTATGAGCCGGAGCGATCGCCCAATACAAAACCGTCATTGCCACTTCCACCTGCAAGGCGATCTACTTCGCGGAAACCTCTAAAGAAACTGTCGGTGCCGTTTAAAACATCAATGCCGCTGCCACCCACTAGTGCGTCATTATCAATATGGCTACAGCTACAGGAAATAAGAGATTGCAGAAAAGTGCAATCAACTTTTCAGATTTCGGACAGCTATCTGAGGGAAAATATCAGTTTTATTAGGAGGTAGCTTTGATAGAGGAGTGTAGCTTCTCATCTCTAATGCCAATCCTTTATGAAGTTGCACAGAACAAGAGGCTTAAGCCCCTTATCTTACCAGGATTCACTCCGTGTAAGCTCAAATTACAGCAGTTTTCAGATAGGTAAACTCCGGTAGGGGCGAACGGCCGTTCGCCCCTACCGGAGTTTATGTCTATGCAAGTGAAAACCGCTGTAAATGGGTATAGCCTCTCAAAGTTCTTTATCCTTATATTCAATTCCACTTCTTTAATTTGTGCTTTCCCTTTTGTTAGTTGGTTGTTTAGTATGTCTAGCTGTGTTTCACTGGCAGACTCGTCAAGCTCTGCGGTGGTGGTTTGAGCAACGGCAGCGGTGGCTGTGTCGAGAGGCAGAGCAGGTTCGCAATGGGCTATTGCAGGAAACGTTTGTGATGCGGCGGCGGCTAGAGTTGAGTCTAGACGGAGATGAATTGCAGCACTGGGTTGAGCAGATGAAGCATCTAGACGGGCATCTGGTGCAGCTGAGTGATAATCTGGCTCCACCCTATGGAGAGGTGAGCTTGCCGCTAGCAATTCGCGATTGGGTAAAGCGGTCTGAGGCGATCGCCACTCATCCCGGAGTACACCGAGCGATCGCCCTCACCCTACCTGATAGCTGGCCTGGTGAATCGCCGACTCGCAGCCAGATGATTTTAACTTCGCTCGATCAGTTATTACATCTGGTTGCAACCCAGAACAATAAGGCGGCTGAGATGTCAATATCAGTTGAGCTACGAGAACGGCAGCCCTGGGCAGAACTGATGGTGCAAATTCACTATGCTTCCGTCGCAACGGCTCAGAGGGGGGGGCGATCGCCCGAACTCAAATACTTACAGCGAGCCTTTCAGGTATTGACTCCAGGGCGATGTTTTCAGCGGCGGCGACAGCAAACTCTGTTCTGGTATTTTCAATGGCAGCGCACTCAAAATAAGGTATGAACGAACGCAATTGACGACTCCGGAGGAAAAAGGGTGGCTGGGCTAAAAATCATCGTTGTAGACGACCACGAACTGGTGTTAGACAGCACGGTGACAGTGCTTCAGCGCCAATATCCCGATGCACGCCTTAGCACAGCTCAAGCAACAGCAGCGGCTTTGACGCTAATCGAGCAAACTCAGCCTGACCTGGTTGTGGTTGATCTGGCGCTGCCAGAGCAGTCAGGGCAAGTTTCCCGCACTGAAACAGGTTTGCAACTGTTGAGAACCTTGCTCCAGCGCTTTCCAACGCTGAACATCGTGGTGCAAAGCGCCAATGCAAAAGCGCTGGTGCGGCTTAAGCCTGCTATCAACACCCACGAGGGCGGCTTTACCATTGCTAATAAGAGTTTGCCGCTTAAGGAAATGCTCACCAAAGTAGAGTGGGCAATTCAGGGAGTGGTTTACACGCCGAGGGAAATGCGAACCGGGCTGGAGATCAAGCCAGAATGGTTGGAAGTGCTGCGACTCGCATTTCAGGAAGGCTTGCAAGACAAGGCGATCGCCGACCGAATGAAAGTCGCCGAACGCACCGTGCGCCACTATTGGACACAGGTACAGGATGCTCTGGGCGTTTACCCCGACACGGGCAAAAATAACCGAATTCAAACTGAAATTCGCGCTCGTGAAGAAGGATTGATTGACTAGATGCGAACAGGGCAAAGCATTTGGGCAAGCCTTCGACAACCGCAAGTCTGGCGATCGGGCGCATTGCCAGGACTGGCGGTAATCGGGCTAATTGGGGCGCTGAGGCTGGTTGGCGGGCTGCAAGTGCTGGAATGGATTGCGCTGGACTACCTGCTGCGGCTACGCCCACCCGAACCCACTGACGAACATATCTTAATCGTTGGAATTGACGAAGAGGATATTCAATCGGTAGGACAATATCCCATTCCCGACGCTGAACTGGCAGAACTGATTCAAATCCTAAATCAGTCAGGGCCTGCCGTAATTGGGCTAGACATTTTTCGAGATTTGCCTCAAGAACCTGGACATGAGCAACTTGCGGATCGGTTTCGCACTACGCCTAACCTGATTGGCATTGAGCGAATTTTTCCTCCCGCAACAGCCCCTCCTCCCGCCCTGCCCGATCAGCAGGTTGGCTTTGCCGATTTACAGTCTGATCCGGACGGCAAACTACGGCGCAGCCTGTTGGGTGCCTACAGTCAGGAGGAAGAATTTAGTTTCTCGCTGGCAGTTCGGGTGGCGGAAGTTTTTTTGGGCGATCGCAACCTCTTCCTAGAGCCTGGACTGCGTGATCCCTATGCGCTGCGCTTTGGCTCGGCTGAGTTGCCCCGTGTGCAGCCCAACACAGGCGGCTATCGCAATCTAGAGAAATCACCCGACGAGGTAGACACCCTAATTCACTATCGCAGCGGAGAGCGACCGTTTGAACTGGTGTCCATGCGGGCCGTTTTGGGCGGTGAAGTGCCTGATGAGCGGGTGCGCGATCGCATTGTTCTGATTGGGGTTATCGCCCCCAGCGTTAAAGATATAATCAACACCGTAGCCGTTTCTAGCACAACTCCCAACCCCGCACCAGGCATCGTTTATGGCGTAGAAGTGCAGGCACACGCGATTAGCCAAATCGTGCAGGCAGCCCTCTATCAGCGTCCATTGCTCAACAGTTGGGGCGAAAGTGGCGAATATTTGTGGATTGTTGCCTGGGGGCTATTGGGCATCAGCCTGGGACGGTTTTTAGTAACGCCCTGGCGCGTCATTGCAGGACTGAGTGCAAGCTGCATCGTTTTTGTTGGCTTATCCTTTTGGCTTTTGCTGATAGGCTGGTGGGTGCCGCTGGTGCCGCCGCTGATGATTTTACTGGTGAATGGGGTTGGGCTGTCCACTGCCTTATTCTATCGATATCAGCAAGACCTGAAACAGCAATTGCGCGATCGCCAATACGTCATCGATCATACCTTTAATGCGATTCACAATGGCCCACTGCAAACGCTGTCTCTGTTACTCAGCAAAACACAATCAGGTGAATTAGAAATACCTCAGATTGAGGCAAAGCTCAAAGACCTCAATCAGGAATTGCGGGCGGTCTATGAAATGGTGCGCCAGGAAGTGTTGACCCGCGACGCAAACCTGCACCTGGCAGAAGATCAGGCGATCGCCCTGACTGAATCCCTGGACGAAGTGTTGTACGAGGTGTACAGCTACACGCTCAAGCGAGAGTTTGATTGTTTTAAGACCCTAAAATTTAGCGTCACCACCTTTGAACCATTGGACACAACAGGTTTAACGCTAGAACACAAGCGCGACCTGGGGCGATTTCTAGAAGAAAGTTTGTGTAATGTTGGCAAATACGCAGTGGGCGTAACCCGGCTGGATGTCACCTGCAAACAAGAGCAGGGCTGGAACGTCATCCGAGTAATTGACAACGGTAAAGGCTTTGATCCAACAAAACTCACCAGTGGACGCGGCACCCAGCTTGCCAAGAACCTAGAACGACAGCTAGGTGGACAGTTTCGGCGAGAGGCTCTCAACCCCAAAGGTACTCTGTGTGAGTTGAAATGGAATGCTGCCAAAATCAAACGCCAACAAGAAGTTTAACCCTCATGTTCTGGGATGGCTGGTTTTAGGTATGAATGGGTGTGTGCATCTGATCATCCTATTCACAAATCACATAGGATAGCTACATAGCGCTACGCGCCCTAATTAGGGCGTGAAGGCGTAGCGTCGTAGTATAGCTGTAGTCAGCTAGGTTAGGACATGGACATTTTGGATGTAAACGGACAGCTTCTTGCTACTTCCAATCCTGTGTTAGACCAGCAGATTGAGAATTGGTTAGAAGTTCGTGGGGTTAGTGAAGCGTTACAAAATCGGGTTGACCGCAACATTAGTGCCAGCAGTAAGTTTGGACAGGGAACAACATTAACCATTGGTTTGCCCCTGCCCAAAAGTGGATACGAGCATGAATCCTATGTCTGAGTTATCTCCTTTGATCTTGACCTTGAAGCTAGATCAGAAAACCTTCAATTATTTCAACCAGTTGCGCCAGCAGCACTTTCCGCCTGAAAGAAACTTCCTGCCTGCTCACGTTACGCTGTTTCACTCACTTCCCGCCGAACAAGAATCCACTCTCCAACAGACCTTACAGGAACTCTGTTCTCGCACCCCAATGTTGTCACTCACGTTTGAAAGGTTACGCTTTCTGGGTAAAGGAGTTTCCGCAGAAGTCAATTGCTCTGAACTAATTCAGCTTCGTCAACAGCTTGCAGCACGTTGGAATCATTGGCTAAGCCGCCAAGACCAGCAGAGTTATCGCCCTCATGTCACCCTTCAAAATAAGGTGGCACCCGACCAGGCCCGTTTGTTGTGTGACCAACTCACCCGTGAGTGGAAACCCCTTCAGGGAAAGGGAGAGGGACTATTGCTCTGGTATTACAAAAGCGGGCCGTGGGAGTTAGCAAACCAGTTTGATTTCAAATGATGTTTATCACGAATTGGGCTAACCATTCTGCAATTCTAGAACTGGCGATCGCCTCTCTCCTTGACTATCTCATTGGCGACCCCTGGAACTGGCTACACCCCGTTCAGGTGATGGGCTGGATTATCAATCAATATACTCACTTTGCGCTAAAGTGGCTCAAGCACCCTTTAAGTTTGCGAATAGCAGGAGTCATTTTAGGGCTAGGAATGATAGCGGGTAGTGGAATTGCAGGATGGTTAATCTTGCAAGCTGCGAGTTTGATACATTGGGGAGTGGCGATCGCCATCTCATCTATCTTATTAGCAAGCTGCTTTGCTGGACGCAGTTTAAGATCTGCCGCTGAAGATGTTTTGCAGCCGTTAAATCAGGGAGACTTAGCAGCAGCCCGATCGAAACTTAGTTTATACGTAGGGCGAGACACCGTACAGTTATCAGAACCACAAATCTTACGGGCAGTATTTGAAACAGTGACAGAAAATGCCACTGATGGGGTAATGGCTCCTTTGTTTTGGGCGATCGCCGGAGCCTTTACCCCCATTGGCAGTGTCCCCTTTGCGCTGGCATATAAAGCAGCCAGTACGCTCGATTCAATGGTGGGCTACCGAGAAGCGCCCTACACTCACCTCGGCTGGTTTAGCGCCCGCGCAGAAGATTACCTCACCTGGATTCCATGTCGCCTGACGGTGTTAACCCTCTCGCTGCTGTCGGGCAAACCTCAGTCTGTTTTACAGATTTGCCGCCGAGATGCCCCCCAAGACCCCAGTCCTAACGCTGGATGGAGCGAGTGCGCCTACGCAGCCGTAGTCGGAGTGCAAGTGGGCGGAGCGAATGTCTACAAAGGCATTGTGAAACACAAACCCCTGTTGGGCGAACCGCTTCACCCCATCACTCCCGCAGGAATTGAGCAGGCTATGGGGTTAAATCGAACAATGGTTTTGATTTGGGTGGCGATCGCCCTTCTTACGCTCTGGTGGCTTCAGCCAAAATGATCCCTATTTAAGGGGAACCAGATCTTCGACTTCTTTGAGAAGTCGAAGATCTGAGCGCTCAGTTTTTACTTGCAAGATGCTGTATTTCAGTACTGTTTGACTAAACCTGAATGGGCGTTGTTGGATAAAGGTATGTTTTGAAGCGTGAAACCTTAGGTTTCACGCTTCAAAACATACCTTTATTAAGTAATACTGCTCCTTACAGCGCTTTCTAAAGCGTCGCTTCCAATGGGGCATCTTCGTACAGTGCCGCCAGGGTATCGGTAAAGTCGATGCTCTCCAGGTAAAAGGTCTTACCTTCGGGCATATGGAACTGCAACACCCAAAATCCTGCTTCGTTGCGGCGATAGCAGTCTACTCGCTGATGGCGAGTGCTAATCAGCACGTATTCTTGCAAGCTTTCTAACGTTTGATAATCGACAAACTTATCGCCTCGATCGAATGCTTCTGTGGAGTCAGATAGCACTTCCACAATTAGTTTAGGAAAGCGCTTATAATCTGAGGTTTCTGAGTCACGGGGGTCGCACGTCACCATTACATCTGGGTAATAAAAGCGATTACGAGCTTCGATGCGGGCTTTCATATCAGAAATGTAAACCCGACAGCCAGTACCGCGCACATGACTCCGAAGCAAGGTCGCTAAGTTGAGGGCAATAGTGACATGAACATCGCTGGCTCCAGCCATTGCATAGGCTTCACCGTCAATATACTCATGTTTGACAAGACTTTCAGCCTCTAGCTGGAGATATTCATCTGCGGAGAGATGTTGAGGTGAGGCAATCATGGCGTTTTTAGAAGGGCAAATGTCTCTATATTAAACCAACAATCCAACCCTAGCAAAAGCTAGAACGCAATATGACACAACTCTTTTGCGGCGATCGCCCTTGATCACAAACCAGAAATCTGGTCGAGGTCAATTCTTAGCGATCGCAAGGAGTTCTTGCGATCGCCCATAGTCACCCACCTGCGCCGTCTAGGGGTTAAAACAGCTTTTTATACTTCTCCCTCTTTTGACCGATTTTATACACGAAGTCTAAAGATAACCTCCGAACAGAAACTTTTAATCCTTCGGGGTTACAGTCCCATGTTCATTAACGTCCATTAAATATTCATTTAAATCTTCATAGAACCCTTGTGGAATTGTTAAATCACCAATACATTTGTCAGTAATGCTCCCATTTTGTTGCCCTCTGCATTTTCTAAAAACCTGTGTCTAATTATCTTCCGCCACTAAACGAGCATAACCTTCCCTATCCTGACACCATTCACCCCATCGTGGTGCATTTCGTGATCGCGATGGTTCTTTTTGCGGTGTTGTGCGATGTCATCGGATATTTCACAAAAAATTCCAAACTATATGAGGTGAGCTGGTGGAATCTAGCGTTTGCGACCATCTCAATCTTTATTGCAGTTATTTTTGGGCAAATTGAGGCGGGTCTAGCAGAGCCTTACGCGGCATCTGTTTCAACCTTAAATGCCCATACGGTACTGGGCTGGTCACTCTCGGTGATTTTGGCAGTCGTCACGGGGTGGCGCTATGTGATTCGACTGCAAGAAAGACCACAGTTGCCGATTCCTTATCTAGCAGCCAGTGTACTGCTAGTTGGGTTGGTTTTTGTGCAGTCATATCTGGGTAGCTTGTTGGTTTGGGTCTATGGTTTGCACTCGATTCCTGTCGTAGATGCGATTAGAGGAGGGCTGTCATGAATCCAGAGTTGCTAGAGCAGTGGGGAAGCCTGGGCGCAAACGGGTTGCCCTATCCTATTCCCGTTCATCCTCAACTGGTGCATTTGACACTCGGACTGTTTATTGTGGCGATCGCCTTCGATATCGTCGCTGCCCTCTTCCCGCTAGACAAAAACCTCTTCAAGTTTCTGGCAGTTCCCGTTACCCGTTCGTCGCTGTTTGATGTCGGTTGGTACAATTTGCTGGCATCTGCAATCATCACCTTCTTTACGGTCGCGGCTGGTTTATTTGAAGTATCTTTAGCTGTGCCTCTGGCAGATGTCTCCAGTGCCTGGGGACTTCATGCTCTAGAAACAATGATTATGCATGGTGTAGGCGGCGTAATCATTCTCACATTGATTGTGGCAATGACAGTTTGGCGAGGCTTTCAGCGCTATAGCTGGCGCAAAGACATGGCTAGACAGGTGCAGTGGAGCTACCTGGCTACGGGTCTGTTCGTTTTTGCCCTGATGTTTGCTCAGGGAACGTTGGGCGCACACTTGGGCGCTGAGTTTGGTGTCCACGTGACGGCAGACCAACTGCTGCACTTGGGTGAAAATCCCAATCAACTCTAATATGGTGCGATCGCTCTCATGATGAAACTCCGCGCAATTTTAGTAATGACGATCTACGCCATCCTGGTAACGCTAGCGAGCTTTTGGATGGCAAAACAGTCCTATTCCTGGTTTCCACCAGAAGCATCCGCAGAATCAAAATTGACAGACGACCTGTTCAGTCTCTTCACCGGATTAGGTACGTTCATCTATCTAGGGGTAATTGGCCCTTTCATTTACTCACTAATCTTTCACAGAGCCAGTAAGTACGACAGAAGCGACGCTCCACCCATTGAAGGAAACACCTGGCTGGAAGTAATCTGGACAGCAACGCCTCTGGTACTGGTGTTAACACTCTCCTTCGTGAGCTATCGCACTTACGAAAAAATGTCGATTCGTGGCCCAATGGAACTGGTGCATTTACACGTACCTCAAATGATTGAACCTGCCTATGCTGAACCCTTTGACAGCACACCCCAGCAAGATATTCAAAATGCTGTAGAGACTGAACCTATAGAGCAAATTGATGTGACAGTCAGACAGTGGGCATGGGTATTTCACTACCCAGAAAAGGATATTACCAGTACCGAACTGCACTTACCCGTCGATCGTCGCGTTCGGTTTACCTTGCGATCGCAAGATGTGCTGCACGGGTTTTACATTCCGGCATTTCGCGTGAGTCAATATGTAGTTCCCAACGAAGACATTAATCTTGAACTCACTCCTGTAAAAACAGGAATCTATCGCCTACGCGACTCTATGTATAGCGGCACTTACTTTGCTGCCAATCAAACCGATGTTGTCGTGCAGTCACCCAATGATTATCAACAGTGGTTAGCTGATGCAGCGGCTCAAACTCCTAGCTCTGCCTTCAATCAGGCTGCCTACGAGTACAGTCAGAGTTCTGAGCTGGGATCAGGTAACACGAAAGATAAAGTTGCTGTTCGTGGCTGGGCAACCGTTCCACCTGCCCCACCACCCGTTGTGAACTATGCGCCAAAGCATGAGCCTAAGAGTCCACCCGCGTAGTTAAACCAATCCAACCATGACAAACATCTCCCTAGAACCGATCGAAATTGTACGCGGACAGCCCTACCCCGGTGCGCCTGACAACTGGAAGCGGTTTTTTACCTTCAGCACCGATCACAAAGTCATTGGCATTCAATACATAGTCACGTCCTTCATCTTCTTTTTAGTTGGCGGACTATTTGCCATGATTATGCGGGGCGAACTGATTACCCCCGAAGCGGATCTGGTCGATCGCACCGTTTATAACGCTCTCTTCACCATGCATGGCTCAGTCATGCTGTTTTTCTGGACGTTTCCCGTTCTGGTGGGGCTAGGAAACTACTTAGTGCCGCTGATGATCGGGGCACGAGATATGGCATTCCCCCGGCTCAATGCCGTCTCGTTTTGGATGATTCCCATTGCAGGAATCCTGATGATGTCGAGCTTTCTGATCCCAGGAGGTCCTTCCCAGTCGGGCTGGTGGGCCTATCCACCTGTCAGTTTGCAGAACCCAACCAATAACTTGATTAATGGACAGGTTCTCTGGATTCTGTCGGTTGCCATTTCGGGCGTGTCCTCAATTATGGGAGCGGTGAATTTCGTCACGACCATCTTCAAAATGCGGGCACCGGGAATGACCTGGTTTAGAACACCTGCCTTTGTTTGGTCAGTGCTAGCAGCCCAGTTAATTCAGCTTTATGGACTACCGTCACTCACGGGTGGTGCAATCATGCTGCTGCTTGACCTGACGGCTGGCACCAGTTTTTTCACACCTGAACGGGGCGGAAACCCGATTGTGTACCAGCATTTCTTCTGGTTTTATTCCCATCCTGCGGTGTATGTGATGGTGCTGCCCGTCTTTGGCATCTTCTCGGAGGTGCTGCCTGTCCATGCCCGTAAACCGCTGTTTGGCTATCGGGTAATCGCTGCATCATCGGTCATTATCACTGTGATTAGCAGTGCTGTGTGGGTGCATCATATGTTTGCCAGTGCGACTCCTCCCTGGATGCGAATGTTTTTCATGGTGACGACGATGCTGGTTGGTGTTCCCTCTGGGATCAAGGTCTTTGGCTGGGTGGCGACTATCTGGGGCGGCAAGATGCGGTTTACAACGCCGATGCTGTTTGCGCTGGGGGGCATTAGCAATTGGGTGTTTGCAGGGATCACAGGCATCTTCTTGGGGTCAGTGCCGATCGATCTTCATGTTCACAATACCTACTTTGTGGTGGGTCACTTTCACTACGTGCTGTACGGGGCGATCGTCATGGGCATCTATGCCGGAATCTATCACTGGTTCCCTAAAATGACGGGACGGATGTATTACGAAGGATTGGGTAAACTACACTTCGTTCTAACGTATGTGGGCACGGCTTTAATCTTTTTGCCAATGCACCCGTTGGGGTTGATGGGAATGCCGCGTCGGGTTGCTTCCTACGACCCAGAGTTTGCCTTTTGGAATGTGGTTGCTAGCATTGGTGGCTTTCTGCTGGGGTTGTCTACGCTGCCTTTTATTCTCAATATGGTGAGTGCCTGGGTTCGCGGTGAGAAAGTAGGCAACAACCCCTGGCGAGCCTATGGTTTGGAGTGGCTCACTTCTTCCCCGCCATCTGTTGAAAACTATGAAGAGTTGCCGCTGGTGGTTTCTGGACCCTATGGCTATGGTAGAAGTGAGCCGCTGGTGTCAAATGTTCCTAATCCTGACTTGACCGAATTCTCTGAATCTCTTACCTCGCAAGAAGTATCATGACGGTAGAAAGAGCCATTTCCCAAGACACAGAAGCAGCCGTTCGGCAGCACCAGGAGCATGACGAAGCCGGAAACAGTAAGTTTGGCTTTATTGTGTTTCTGCTGTCGGAAAGTGTAATTTTCCTTAGCTTCTTCGTCGGTTACACGATTTTCAAAACGACGACGACTGACTGGTATCCCGAAGGCGTGACGGGGCTGGAGACGAGAGAGCCGCTGATTAATACCATCGTGCTAATTTCTAGCAGCTTTGTCATTTATGTAGCTGAGCGGTATTTGCACGACAAGAAGCTATGGGGCTTTCGGATCTTTCTGTTAGCGACGATGGCAATGGGAGGATATTTTCTGTTTGGTCAGGCGGTGGAATGGAGCGGTTTACCGTTCAAGTTTCAGGACGGGTTGTTTGGGGGAATGTTCTACCTGCTAACCGGGTTTCACGGGCTGCACGTCCTCACAGGGATTTTGCTGCAAGGGTTGATGCTGGGGCGATCGCTCATTCCCAACAACTATGACAATGGCTACTTTGGAGTCGAAGCAACATCATTATTCTGGCACTTTGTCGATGTCATTTGGATTGTGCTGTACACGCTGATTTATGTTTGGCAGTAGGAGACTCCTATGATCATTGATGATCAATACTATGACGTGATTATCATCGGTACAGGCGCGGGTGGCGGTACTTTAGCCCGCAAACTCGCCCCGACTGGCAAAAAAGTTTTGGTGCTGGAACGAGGGGAATTAATTTACCGGGAAAGCTCCGAGTTAGTTGAAACAGAAGTCTTCAAAAAAGAGCAATATCACGCCCCTGAACCCTGGTACGACAATGAAGGAGAACCGTTTTATCCGCAAACTCACTACGCGGTAGGCGGCAATACTAAGATTTGGAGTGGCGTTTTGCAGCGAATGCGCGAACGTGACTTTGAGCAGGTGCAGCACCAGGGGGGGCTATCTCCAGCCTGGCCGCTAAAATATCAGGACTTTGAGCCTTACTATACAGAAGCCGAAAAGCTGTATCAAGTACACGGTAAAGTTGAGGGCGACCCGACCGAACCGCCGCATAGCGAAGCCTATCCTTTTGCAGAAGTTGCCCATGAGCCAATGCTGCAAAGCATTAGTGAAACTCTTTCTAAGCAAGGTTTGCATCCCACTCATTTACCTCTGGGGCTGGGCGATCAGGGTAGAACAGATGCTGAAGATACTGGAGTGACCCCAGCGTTAGAAAGTGAGAACGTGACGCTAAAGACTTCTGCTCAGGTTATTCTTCTGCATACCAACTCATCTGGCTCGGAGGTCAAAGCAGTCGAAGCAAAAATTGGAGAGCAGTCCTACCTGTTTTTAGGTGATGTTGTGGTGCTTGCCTGCGGCGCTGTAAACTCGGCTGCGCTGCTGTTGCGATCTGCCAATGAAAAACATCCAAAAGGAATTGCGAATCGCTCTGACCAGGTGGGACGCAATTTAATGAAACAACTGTTGTCGGTTGTGGTGCAGCTAACCTCTCCTGCTAACTCTGGCTCATTTCCTCGGACGCTTGGCTTAAATGATTTTTATTGGGGAGACAAAGATTTTCCCTATCCGCTGGGTCATGTGCAGAACTCCGGCGGCATCTATCAAGATGTGATTTTTGCCGAAGCACCACCCATTTTCTCGGCATTGTCCAAACTGATGCCTAACTTTGGTTTGCGCCAGCTCGCAACTCACTCGATTGGCTGGTGGCTCAAGACAGAAGATTTACCTCACTCCAACAACCGCGTTTACCATCTGGGAAACAAGCTGCGTGTGGATTACACCCCCAATAATGTAGAAGCGCACGATCGCCTCGTCTACCGCTGGCTTGATGTGCTAAAAAGTGTTGAGCAAGCCCAGCCGAATGTATTTAATCGTACAACTCATCCCCGTAGCGATATGCCGATACAGGTTGTTGCTCACCAGTGCGGCACCTGTCGGTTTGGAGAAGACCCGGAAACTTCTGTGTTGAATTTGGACTGTCGCACTCATGATGTCCATAACCTTTATGTGGTAGACAGCAGTTTCTTTCCCTCTCACGCCAGCATCAGTCCTGGTCTGACGGTAATTGCTAATGCTCTACGGGTGGGCGATCGCCTACTCAAACAGTTGCAGTAAAACTGAGATCGAGATCTTGCCCCAGACTAGTCTATTACCCGATGCCCTGCCCTGGTCTCAATTCCGGGCTTCGCGCCATAAGAACTGATTACACTGGTGGAAGCGATCGCCCCTTACCTATTGATGAATGTCAAAGTGGGTGGAGTTCCATTAATAATGTCTACACTTAACTGGAGATTTCGCAATAAAGATAGCCCTAAACTCTGGTCTACCCATATCTCTCAATGGTGGTCGAGCCTCCGCCAGGGTTCTTGGTCAAACTGGTTCTGAGCCTCGCACTCTCTTTTGATGGTGGAAATAGCTATTCTAAGTCAACATTATTGCTGCTTGGATAATTCCTCTATTCAAGTGACACCAATTTTTTGTGAAGCGAATCTGAACAAAGAATTTAGAATGAATCGCGCTGACCAAAGCGCTTCTGCAATCAGCGGTTTGCAGAGCAGTTTTTGTGCTAGGATGATAGGTAATAAACAGTCAATTAGGTGAGCAAAGATGTCTACGCCACGTAATCCTGCTCTCCGTCAAGAACTTTTGAGCCAAAAGCCACTTGTCATTCCTCCAAGAGAAAATGAGTCCATGTTTGAATGGCTGGAAAGCACAGGACGGTTCAAGTCTTACGAGACAGATGAATCCTACAGCTACAAGCCAACGGAAGAGTTAGAAGAAATTATAGATGCTCCTCTGTATGCTCTAGACAAGGAAGAAACAGAAGGTTGGGAATCGGAGGAGTAATCTGTAGCAACCGTGAATGGGTTGTGAGAGAGCAACCTCTTCAGAGTGCGCTTCTCACAATCTGCTCGTTTTGCAAAGGTTTCCCTGTGGGTACTCTTGGACTTTGCGAACAAGTTGAATGCTTGATCCCATTTCCTATCGCTATCATAGGGTCTATCCTAGATCAGACCTTCTAGATAGACTCGATGCTGAACATTCCGCAACTGCTAGCAGATGAGCTTTCGCTCAAGCCATTTCAAATTCAAAACGCGCTAGAGCTTCTTGTAGAGGGGGCAACCGTGCCGTTTATTGCTCGCTATCGCAAAGAGCGCACGGGCGAGATGGATGAAACTCAACTCCGTAATCTGTTCGACCGCTACACCTATTTGACGGAGCTAGAGGAACGCAAGCAGAACATTCTGGAGGCGATCGCCCAGCAAGATAAACTCACCGACGAGCTACGCGCCAAAATTGAGGCGTGTTTGCAGAAAAATGAGTTAGAAGATCTGTACCTACCCTATCGCCCCAAACGTCGCACCAGAGCGGCGATCGCTCGTGAAAAAGGGCTAGAGCCGTTAGCAATCTGGATTAAGTCGCTAAATCATCCTGAGGCAGAGCGGCGATCGCTAGAAGAGGAAGCCACCAAATATATCTCAGCGGAGAAAGGGGTGCTAACCGTTGAAGCGGCTCTAAGCGGTGCATCAGACATTTTGGCAGAGGAAGTGGCAGATACCGCTAAACATCGCACCTTTCTGCGTGAATATTTGATGGAGTCTGGCGTATTAACTTCTCGAATCAAGCCAGAGCACGCCGAAGGATCAACCAAATTTGAGATGTATTGCAACTACCAAACAAAGGTCAAAACGGTTGCGCCCCATAACCTGCTAGCTCTCTATCGAGGCGAGACGGAAGGCATTCTGGAAGTGGCGTTAGAATTTGACCACGATGCCGTGCTGTCCTATCTGGAATCCGAGGAAATTCGTACAAAAGTAAAGCCTGTGCGTGAGTTTTACCGAACAATGGTGCAGGATGCTTTCGATCGCCTGATGAAAAACTCACTCATTACCGAGGTTCGCACTGCTAAGAAGCAAGCCGCTGATGTGGAGTCAATCAAAACTTTTGAAGCTAATCTGCGAGAACTGTTGTTAGCCGCTCCTGCTGGGATGAAGCCAACTCTGGCAATCGATCCGGGATTTCGCACGGGCTGCAAAGTGGTAGCGCTGGATCAAACGGGTCAATTCCTCAAATATCAAACGATCTTTCCTCACCAGTCGGCTGAGCAGCGCAAACAAGCCGCCCGGACGCTCACAGACCTGATCCAGACCTATCAGATTGAACTGGTGGCGATCGGCAATGGCACGGCAGGGCGAGAAACTGATGAGTTTGTCAAAGAGGTGCTGCAAACGCTGGAACGCAAGCCAGTTTCAGTAATAGTCAATGAAGCGGGTGCATCGGTGTATTCGGCTAGTGAAGTGGCGATCGCCGAATTTCCTGATCAAGATATCACTGTGCGAGGCTCAGTCAGCATTGGTCGCCGCCTCCAAGACCCACTGTCGGAACTAGTGAAGATTGATCCCAAGTCAATTGGTGTGGGGCAATATCAGCACGATGTTGACCAAAAACTGTTGAAAAAGAAACTGAATGAAACCGTCGAAAGCTGCGTAAACTATGTTGGCGTAGATCTCAACACGGCCTCAAAGGAACTACTCACCTTTGTATCGGGTATTTCTGCGGCTGTTGCCAACAACATTGTCACCTATCGCAATCAGAACGGCGCATTTCAGAGTCGCCGCCAGTTGCTGAAAGTTCCCAAGTTAGGGCCAAAAGCGTTTGAGCAGGCAGCCGGATTCTTACGCATTCGAGAGGGAGAAAATCCGTTAGACAACACCGCTGTTCACCCGGAAAGCTATAGCGTAGTTGAACGAATTGCAACTGATTTGAACCTGCCGCTGCACAACATTACTGAAATCGCGACTCGATTAAAGCAAACTGATCTAAAAAAATATGTGACAGAGGCGATCGGTGAGCCAACTTTACGCGACATCCTGGCAGAATTGGAGAAACCTGGCCGCGATCCCCGTGCTGAATTCAAATATGCCACCTTCAAGGAAGGGGTAAAAGAGATCTCCGATCTAAAGGCGGGAATGGAGCTAGAGGGTGTAGTCACCAACGTAGCGAACTTCGGAGCTTTTGTGGATATTGGGGTTCATCAGGACGGTCTAATTCATGTGTCACAGCTAGCAGATCGATTTATTAGCGATCCCAAACAAGTGGTCAAGGTTGGGCAAGTGGTGACGGTACGGGTTTTGGAAGTGAATGAGCAGCTTAAGCGAATCAGTCTATCCATGCGTGCCGATAAGCCTGCTCCTGCTCAAAATCGTCCTCAAAAAGGAAAAGCCCAACCTTCAGCCGCTACCCTAGAAGATCTAAAAGCTAAGTTTGGTAAAAAAAGATAGGGCATCGCTTTACATAGGGATGAAATTGTGGGAAGTACGCTCCTTTTGAAGTGTGCTTCCTGTTATTGCCTCACAATATCTTCATAGTTTTGACCGCTTTTTTAAAGTTCAATTTAACGCGGCTTAACCCTCACTTGACCTTTTCATAAAAAATTAGTGGGAACATCTATACGGTTGTAAACCGAATGGTCTGCTAAGTAACATTTCAGGCCTCTTACTCAGTCAGAGTACTTTAGATAGGTTTTTAGTTCTGTGTCTCAAAGGACTTTTACTCACCCCCTTTTGGCGGCGATCGCAGGGGTGTGCGTTCTCATTTTGAGTGGCAGCTATCAGCCTGCAAGGGCGGAGGATGAGCGGATTGTAATTGATATGCCCATAAATGGGCAAGTCATACATAGTGTTCTGATTGCCCAAGCGGAGTCACTGCTTGGCGAGGCAATTAGCCGTCAGTTTAGCCAAAATGCTGATCTTTCAACTCTCCAGGTAGATGTGGTGGGCGATCGTCATGGTGAGATTATTCCCGTTCTAACTGTAACGGTTTCCCGTGCTCAGTGGCAGGCAAATCCTCAGGTTAGTGCCTGGAGCCGATATTACAATGCCTCCTATGCTTTGCTTCAACGACATGAGGCAGCAGAAACGGTGGCGGTGGCTCCAGTTGACTCTGCGGGTGAAATTACTGACCCAGAGGTTCAAGATCGCTTTTGGATCGATGAAGCCTTTGATTCAGGTCGTCTCACTGGCGCAGCCGCTCAAGATTATCTGAACGATCTGGACTAATTTTGAGGACTGGCAGCAAGCGTAAGACAACTCATGTGACGGACTGGTGATGAGTCAGTGGCGAGAACTGAAGTTCTTGTCCCAGTTAAGGTGTGAGTTCTCATCAGAGAAAAGTTTCAGATTCTAGTGTGGAGGGTGCTGATCGTGTTTTAACTCAAAAGTGAGTGGTTTCGTGTTGATCGTAATTTCAGGATTTGAACTTTTTCCCAAAGTCCTGACCCGTTCAACTGGTCAGTTTGATTAGCAGATTCGGCTAGCAAGTTCAATAAGTTCAATATTGAGAGGAGAATACAGGTGATTCACAATAACGGAAGTAGTAACAGATCGGGCAGCCGTTCTTTTGAGGACGTTCTACGGGCGAGAATGTCTCGTCGTAACGTTCTTGCGCGTGGCGCTGCACTGTCAGCCACTGGTTTTTTAGCGGCGCTGGGTGGCAATAAGCTGTTTGCTCAAGAGGCAACTGCCGCTACAGCCCAGGCTGCTGGCGAGACTGTTGCTCAAAATGCTGGAACGGCGATCGCCCAGCGCAGCAGCAGCTTAATCAACTTTTCATTTGTTCGTGCTGTTGATGGTGCAGGCCCTACCCCCAGTATTTCAGCAGATTACCAGTACGATGTGCTGATCCCTTGGGGAACCCCAATTCAGCCCGGAGGTCCAACCTACGACGGCAACCCTAATACCCGTCCCACTTCTGAACAGCAGACTCAGCAGATCGGTCTGGGTCATGACGGAATGTGGTTCTTCCCGATTGGTGACAGCAACGATCACGGCATGCTCGCCATCAACCACGAATACGGAACGAATGATCACGCATTGGGCAAAGAAGCACCCGAAAGCCTCGAAGATGTACGCCTCTCCCAGCACGTTCACGGCGTTGCAGTCGTTGAAATTAGAAAGATTAACGGCAGGTGGCAAGTTGTTCGCAGCAACAACGCTCGTCGCATTCATGTCAATACACCCGTCACCTACAGCGGCCCAGCAGCTAACAGCAGGCTACTAAGAACACCTGCGGGCAATGCTCCCTTGGGAACCGTTAACAACTGCGCTAATGGTAAAACCCCCTGGGGAACCTACCTCACCTGTGAGGAAAACTTCAACGGCTACTTTGGCACGGCTAGCACAACGTGGACTCCAACGGAGGCGCAAGACCGCTATGGCTTCAACGCAGGCGGCTTTGGCTACGGTTGGCACCTGTTTGACCCTCGCTTTGACCTGGCAAACTCTCGCTATGCCAATGAGGAAAACCGCTTTGGTTGGGTAGTCGAAATCGATCCAATGAACGGCAGTCAGACTCCTGTCAAGCGTACTGCCCTCGGTCGCATCAAACACGAAAACGCAGAGCTTGTCGTCGGGCAAGGCGGTCGTGCGGTCGTTTACATGGGCGATGATGAACGCTTTGACTACATCTACAAATTTGTCTCGGATAGCAACTGGCGCTCAATGATTGCACGGGGCATCAGCCCACTTGACCAGGGCAAACTCTACGTCGCTAGGTTTAACGACGATGGCACGGGCAACTGGATTGAACTCACGATCAGCAACCCCGCCATTAGAGCTAAACTTGCAGACCAGGCTGAAGTCCTGACCTACACCCGAATTGCGGCTGATGCTGTTGGGGCTACTCCAATGGATCGTCCAGAGTGGATTGCGGCTAGTACGAATGGTGATGTTTATGCAACTCTCACCAACAACACACGCCGTGAAGTGCCCAACGCTCCTAACCCATTGGCTCCTAACCCCGATGGTCACATTATCAAATGGCGCGACAGCAACAACTACGTTGGCACTACCTTTACCTGGGATATCTTTGTTCTCGCTCAAGATACCCACGATACTGAGAAAAGCGCTTTTGGCAGTCCAGATGGTCTGTGGGGTGATCCCGATGGACGGTTGTTCATTCAAACGGATGGAGATCAGCCTGAGGTCAATGGCGTGAAGCTGAATGACCAGATGCTTGTGGCTGACCCCAGCACGGGTGAAATTCGTCGCATCTTTTCAGGGGTAGCAGGTTGTGAAGTAACGGGTATCACTGTAACCCCCGATCGCCGGACGATGTTTATTAACCTCCAGCATCCAGGTAATGGTGACCCTGCCCTGACCAACTTTCCAGCCCCTCAAGGGAGCGGCAGAATTCCCCGTGACGCAACCGTTGTGATTACCCGCAAGAACGGCGGCATCATTGGTTCCTAGATCTGTTGCGGCGTTGGGACTGCTGATAGCCAGAGTCCCAACGCCAAGTTGTTTGGCTTGTCCACCATTACTCATGAGGTAATTCTATGAAACGTTTTGCGCTTGCTGTCGGGTTGGGGTTGGGATTAGCAACACTTGCGGCTCCTGCAAATGCTGCACTCTTTGCTTGGGATATTGAATATAGCGGCTGGTGGGAAGAAAGTGGCGGCGGTTCCATTTTGGGAACCATTGTTGCTGACGATAGCGACGCTGAAGACGGCATCGTGTCCGGCGATGAGTTAAAGTCTTGGCTGTGGAACTGGAGCGGCAATGATGTTGTACCTGCGTTTTCTTTTTCTTCCCAGGAAGCAGGTGCAACAGCTGACTTTGACTCCAGCTTCTATGTAGATGGCAGACTTAATCAGCCTGGTTTGTTAGACGGTCTAGATCAAGGAACCTTCACTTCTGGCTCTGGAAATGAAGTCTTGGATCTAGAGTTCCTGTTTGCAATTTCCTTTACTGACAATGTTGAATCCTTCTCAGAAGGCAATGTTGAGTCTGTGACTGGAACCGTTGCAGTTTCCGATCCTGTTCCTGTTCCTGAGCCTACCTCTATCCTGGGGCTACTGGCACTGGCAGGTGTGGGTGCTGCTGCCCTCAAGCGTCAGCAGATTGCTTAGATTCACAATTACAAAGCTTGATGTGACGACACAAAACCTAACTTAGGGTTGTGGATTGAATAAACTGTGGGGTAGGTTTCTCACCCGGACGGACGGGCAAGATACCCATCCCACAAAACGTACAGTCTATTTAATTTCCAATTCTTAAGGTTGTGCCTGTCATCCGTTTAGAGTGTTTGCGTGCATACGGTTAACTAAGATTAGGGGTGTATCACCTCCCTGATCTTTTTTTGTGCTTATTGGAGAAGTATCAAGTTGTATTTGCACCTTTGGATGGGATAAGGTCTTACCTCTTGTATATCTCTCGATGGCGTTATAGTACGTCTACCTCACTGGTTAGCATAAAGCTCCCGGTTTTGGTGCGTTCAGCATTCTAACATTGACTGGGAAAGCGAATTTGAAAGCAAGTGTCTCCAGGTTGAGAGGTGACGCGAATATCGCCTCCGTGCCGTTTGACGATCTTGTAGCTGGTGTTTAATCCTAGTCCGGTGCCTTTGCCAACGCCTTTGGTGGTAAAGAAAGGTTCGTAGATGTGGGGCTGCACTTCAGGTGGAATGCCAGTGCCGTTGTCTGCAATCTCGACCAGTACCCAATCTGCCTCACAGCGAGTGTGTATCCAAAGGGTGGGCTGATTGGTAGCCGAGAGGTGAGTGACGCGGTTTTGCCAGCCCGTTGGAATCATCACAGGGTTAGTATGCAGCGCTGGCGTGGACGATGCTGTACTGCTCGAATTTTGGCTAAATCGCTCTAGGGTGGCGGCGATCGCATTATCAATCACGTTCATCCACACCTGCTCCAGCTCTGCCTCGTGAGACATTACCAAAGGTAAATCCTCAGCATAGTCTCGAATCACCGTCACGCCCCGCTTGAGCTTGTGTCCTAAAATAGTGAGCGTGCTTTCTAGCCCCTTGTGAACATCAACTGGCTGAAGATCATTAGGGTCGATCGTCGAGTAATCTTGAACGGCTCCCACCAGTTGATGAATCCGTCCAGTGCTGTGTCCCAGAGTATTCAACAGTCCCACCACGTTTAGGGTGGCATCTAGCCAGGTAAGAGACGCTTGCAGGCAGGTTTCACTTAAGCGAATCGGAATTTGGTCGAGCCAGTCTTTTTCTAAGCCAGCACTAACAAACGTAGAGGCAAGCTGCCAGCCATTTTGGATATCATGCTCGTCCATCCAGTCGGTAAGCTGGTCTTCACGATCGCTCTGAGTGAGTGGGTCAAGCATGGGTGGATTTTGGGCACGGGCGATCGCCTCCTCTTGCAAATTCGTCAAAAACTCACGTTGGTCATCTGTTAAACATTGGTGAGTGATTTTTAGCGTCTGAGTTTGCATCAGCGGAAACACCTTTCGCAACTCTCGCGCTGCCCGTCGCGCCGCCGAAGCCGGATTGTTTAACTCGTGCGCCAACCCTGCGGCAAGCGTACCGAGAGAAATCAGCCGCTCTCGATGCTGCGCCAAAACTTGAACCTCTTGAATTCGGGAGAGCATGGTCTGCAAAACACTTTTTGCAACGGTGGGACACAATCCCATAAACTGCCAGAAAGTATCTGCATTTAGCTCCAGCACATGACAAACCGTAACGGCTCTACCACTCGCCCAAAATCGGGGAACTCCCATCAGCAGTGGCACCTCACCAATCAGCGTGGGGCGATCGTGCTGCACCAGCAAGATATCTTGATTGCCACTTCGCTGAGTCATGCGGCAGATTCCTTCTAGCAGCACAAACACACAGTTTGCTGGCTCTCCCTCAGCCCGCAACAGCCCGCCCGATGGAATCTTGACCGCTTTTCCCTGAGCGATCATCCATTCCAGTTTTGCCTCCGGTAAGTGAGCAAACACCGGAACTCGACGGAGCAAATCAGGGGTGACGGCAGTGGGTTTAAGACTCAGCATAGTTGGCTACTAATATGATTTTGGCGTTCTGGTGCAGCAACTTGTTAGGTTGTCGGCTTGACAAAATTGCTTATTATAGTCGTAGCTGATTAAACATTAATATCTCAAAATGACGACAGACCAAGAGCTTTTGAGCCGAATCACCACCAATTCTAAAGTCATGGTCGGCAAACCTGTCATTAGGGGAACACGACTGACGGTTGAGTACATTTTGAATCTTCTTGCACATGGCGCAATGGTAGCAGAGATTCTAGAAGAGTATGAGGGCTTGGTCGAGGCAGATATCAGAGCTTGTCTTTTATTTGCATCTCGCTCATTGGAAAGCGCAAGTTTTATGCCATTGGCTGTGGAGACAGCATAGGTGCGCTTTTTAGTAGATGAAAATACAGGTGTCGCTGTAGCACGTTGGCTGCGTAGCCAAGATCATGAAGTATTCTCCGTTTATGAAGAAGCACGAGGAATTGATGATAACCAAATTCTTGAGAAGGCATTCAATGAGAATTGGATATTAATTACCAGCGATAAAGACTTCGGTGAAAAGGTTTATCGAGAACAGCGATCGCATCGGGGCGTTATTTTACTTCGGCTTGAGAACGAACGCTCTGCTAACAAGATTGACACTTTCCAGCGGTTGTTGACAAATCACTCCAAGCAACTATAGCTGTAGTCAGCTAGGTTAGGACAAGGACATTTTGGCGGCGCGGCTGAGCCGCGCCGCCAAAATGTCCTAATCAATATGGCTACCGCTATAATAGCCCAACTCCGTTGAAACGGACTCAAATGTCCATCAAAAGATCATTTCAACTCGTTTTAACGAGTTTTAGCTTTGAGCCTGAGATTGATCTCAAGGCTCTAGTGCAATGACTTTTGCCACTGGTGCAAGATCTCAGTAAACCCATTAAGCAACTTGAGAAACAGTGGCGTTTTCTGATTCTCTTAGATCCATTGGTAAATAAATCTGAAAGCAAGTACAGCCAGGTTTTGAATGAACCTGAATTTGCCCGCGATGTTGATTGACCACGACTCGATAGGCGATCGGCAATCCTAACCCCGTACTGTTGTCCGTTGCTTTCGTTGTAAAAAACTGGTCAAAGATAAAAGGCTGAATCTCATCCGGAATGCCAGACCCCGTATCTGCAATCTCAATTAAAACTCTTTCATCCACTTGAGTGGTTCGCAGGATCAGTTGTCCTTTCCCTGCCATTGCATCGATCGCGTTGTCAATTAAGTGAGTCCAAACCTGGTTTAAATCGCCTCCATACACACAAATGGGAGGTAAGGTGCGATCAAACTCTCGAATCACTTCAATTCCAGAACCTAACCGATGATTTAAGACGATTAGAGTTCGCTCTAGCCCTTCATGGATATCCATTTCCTGTAAGGGAGCCTGGTCGAGATAGGTATAGTCTTTTGCAGCCTGGACGAGTTCGGCAATGTGTTGAGTGCTGAATTCTACCTCATTAGCCAGCGCTAAGCTCTTAAGCGTGGCTTTTAACCAGGCTAAAACGGCACATACTGAACCATCGGGAACAACACTTTCGATATCATTCAGAATTGTGATATCCAAACCAGCGTGAGTCAAAACTTTGGCGAATTTTTGCGGGTGAGGAATGCTGCGCTTGAGCAACCATTGAACGATTTCCTCCTCCTGCACCTGCCATTCCTGGGGATTTACTTCCGCTGGGAAAATAGTCATCCGCTCTAGCAGGGTTTGCTGAAGCGTAATCAAAAACTCCTGCTGGTCAGAGGTCATGTGATGGGCGTTGAGCTTGACGGTCAGCGGCTGGAGCCATTGAAATAACTCCTGTAGATGCTCAACTGCCTCCCGCCCTGTCGCGGCAACGTGCTGTAGCTCCTGGGCAAGCCCGGAGGTGAGGGTACCCAAAGAAACTAGCTTCTCTGCCTGCAAGGAAACGGCTCCTAAATCCTGCGTCCGCTGAGCCGTTGAAATGAGCAATTCACGGTTAATGGAAGGACACAACTCCATCATTTTCCAAAATGCGGCAATATCAAATTCCAGCAGGTGACTCTCAGGTAACGCTCTTGCCGTAGCTAGATAGGGTTGATCTAACAAAATCAGTTCGTGACCAAAATAGGAGTGAGGCTCAAAGTTGGTCCAGGGAATTTGGCGATCGCCCACCTGCTTGGTACACTGAATCTCGCCACTCAGCAGCACCCAAAAATATCCTGACGGCTCCCCTTCAACCGCAAGGATCTCCCCTGGCTGGAGTGAGCGATCGCACCCCAACTGGGCAAAATCAAGCTGCTCGTCGCGCAGGTCAGTAAACAGCGGTATCTGACGCAAAACCTTCAGATCGATCATGAGCCGTGCCTCAGCAATGATCCCATTTAGCTACTTTTCATTCTAAAGCGAATGGGTGTCAGCAACGGTACGCCGCTCAATTATTTAGGGCTTTTTAGAGTTTTCCTAAAGCCTCACTATGGAGCGTTTGAATAGTGAGAATTACTGGCTTTGGCGTACGCACGGCGTTGGCTGCCTGAGTGAAGTCAATCTTCACCATGATTGGATACATCATGAAAAACAGGCAGATAACGATCGGGATTGAAACCTGGTAAATGCTAATTGCATCCAGCCTGACTGCAACTTCTGGAAACAGCCGCCCCAAAGCAATGCCTGCGCCAATGCAAAGAAAAACCCACACGGTTAGGTAGCGTTCAAAGAAGTTTAAGGCACTTCCAGCTTAAACGACTGGTGTTTTTGCTTCAGGTTTGTTTACACTCATGATCTGTGGCTACCAAAGTGTAAATCGTGGATAGGGGCGAACGGCTTTTCGCCCCTACGAAAAACCTTTTCTCCCAATCTTCTTTAGTCTCCGCTGCCTGCTTTCCAGGCGATCGCCTTCTGAGGTTGCGGATCAGGTAACTTCAGAGAAATAATCCCTGCCACCAATACTAGAATCATGGATGTCCAGAGGCAGCCGACCAGCCTAAAGAATTGGAAGATGAGGCCGGATAGGACGGTGCCTGCCAGCCGTCCACCGGAGTTTGCCATGTAGTAAAATCCAACGTTTAGCGCTACTTTGTCATCATCAGTAAATGCCAGCACTAGATAGGAATGGACGGCTGAGTTAAAGGCAAAAACAATGCCAAAAATAGTAAGTCCAGCAATAATTGCGATATTAGGAGGGACGTTGAGGAGGAGTGCGAGGGCGATCGCCGCTGGCACTGCGGTTAGGGTAAATGTCCAAAATTGAATAGTCGCTGCCCTAGGCGGTTGACCAGAGCCAAAGCGGTTTAACAGCGTAGGTGCAAGAAACTGAATCGTACCATAGCCAATCACCCAACAGGCAAGAAAGCCTCCGACTTGAGTAAATGTCCAGCCCAATACGTCATACAAAAACACGGGCAGACCCACAACAAACCAAACATCCCTAGAGCCAAATAGGAAGAATCGAGCGGCAGACAGAATATTAATTTCGCGGCTTTTGGAGAAGAGTTGCTTGAAGCCTACTTTTGCCTTGATTCTACCCATTCCCCTGGGCAAGAAGAAACCCGTTAGCATGATGACAAACAAGCCTGCCGCCATGATCAAGAGTGAGTTTTCAAAGCCAAATGCGGCAAGTAGAGCGCTTCCCACAAAGAACCCTACTCCCTTAAGGGCATTCTTAGAGCCAGTGAGAACTGCCACCCACTTAAACAATGAAGACTGTGCATCCTGGGGTACCACCAGTCGGATCGCACTTTTGGAACTCATTTTGGTTAAATCTTTGGCAATGCCAGAGAAAGCCTGGGCAACCATAACAAACACAACTGCAAACCACTGGGCCCACTCTGGATTAAGAAATGCCAGCATCACTAGTGAAAACACCTGTAGCCCAATGCCGCTGTAGAGTGTCACTTTTAACCCCATCTGGGAGCCAATCCAGCCGCCCAAGAAATTAGTGACCACGCCAAAGATCTCGTAGAACAGGAACAGCATTGCAATTTCTAGCGGACTGTAGCCAATCCGGTTGAAATAAAGCAACACCAACATCCGAAGCGCTCCATCGGTGATAGTGAATCCCCAGTAGGCGATCGTCACTAGAATGTAGTTGCGTAAATTGGCTCGGTCGGCAGTGGATGCGGTCATTTTAGAAGTTATGAGTTGTGAGTTGTGAGTTGTGAGTTAAACCCTCGTTCCGGGGTTCTGCCTCGGAATACGGAATCGGAGGCTCTGCCTTCTAAAAGCAAGTGGCAGGGCCACTTGGGGGGCATTCCCAGGTGGAACCTGGGAACGAGTAAAAACGAGTACGAATCTTACATATTAAGGGCAACTTTCCTGGCTAGCTCTACCATACGGTTGGCGTAACCCCATTCATTGTCATACCAGGCGAGAATTTTTACCTGGGTTTCGTCTACGACCATTGTGGAAAGGGCATCAATGATGGAGGAGCGGGGATCGTCTTTGTAGTCAATCGAAACGAGAGGGCGTTCTTCATAGCCTAAGATGCCTTGAAGTGAACCTTCGGCGGCGGTTTTGAGTAAACCGTTGACTTCTGCAACGGTGGTAGGGCGACTTACCTCAAATACGCAGTCGGTGAGAGATGCGTTGAGTAAAGGAACTCGCACGGCTAGTCCGTTGAGCTTGCCGTTTAGCTCTGGATAAATTAGTCCGATCGCCGTTGCCGAACCAGTAGTGGTGGGAATCAGAGACAGACTGGTTGCTCTGGCCCGCCGCAGATCTTTGTGGGGCGCATCCACGATGGTTTGAGTGTTGGTGTTGTCGTGAATTGTGGTAATAATGCCATGACGAATTCCTAACCCCTCATGAATCACTTTTACGACAGGGGCGAGACAGTTTGTGGTGCAGGAGGCTGCCGTGAGCAGATTGTGCTGGTTGGCATCATAGAGATGATCGTTTACCCCCATGACGACATTCAGCGCCCCTTCTTTTACGGGTGCCGCTACGATGACTTTTCGCACACCCTGCTTAAAGTAAGAGTCGAGGGACTGCATAGTTCTGAATTTGCCGGAGCACTCTAACACCAAGTCAACGCCCAAGTCTTCCCAGGGCACTTCACCGGGAGTGCTGTATTCGCTAAAGCTGAGGGATTGGTCTTTGACCCACACTTGCCCGTCTTGGGCGACTACTTCGGGTGCCCAGCGTCCGTGAACGGAGTCAAATTTGAGGAGGTGCGCTGCGGCTTCTGGGCCACCTTTGACTTCATTCAGATGAATAAATTTAAGTTCTGTCCAGTCCCAGGCTGCCCGCAGTGCCAGTCGCCCAATTCTGCCAAATCCGTTAATGCCGACTTTCACACTCATTAAAACGCTGCCTCTCTTTCCAATAGCTGCTCGATCGTCAAGTTTTGCTGCGATCGCCCCTCAAACACCGTTCCCTTCCTGCCCTGCTGAAAATGATCGAGCGCGATTCCATACATTTCTCCTGGCAGAGACACATAGCCTACGGCATCCACAATGCTGTCGGCATTGATTATGTAATATTCAACAAAAGACTTTACTTCAGGCTTAGATTCCGCCGATTCAGCATTTACATAGATAAATAGGGGACGGGCAAGCGGCTGATATTCGGCATTCAGCACGGCTTCATCGGAGGGCAGCACAGGGCCATCGCCACTATCGATCGCCACTGCTTTCAATATGTTTTGGCTCTCTTCATAGTAGGCATAACCAAAGTAGCCCAATGCGTTTGGGTCTTCACTTACCCCCTGCACTAGTAGGGTGTCATCTTCACTAGCGGTGTAGTCACGCCGACTCGCACCCGATTCACTCACAATCGCTTCTGTGAAGTAGTCAAACGTGCCAGAGTCTTCACCTGTACCGTATAAGCTGATTGGCGCGTCAGGCCAGGAAGGGCGAACTTGATTCCAGCGAGTGATTTGACCTTCGGCCGCTGGCTCCCAAATGGTTCGCAACTCCTCTAAAGTCATGTCTTGCGCCCAGTCATTATCTGGGTGAACGACGATAGTGAGTGCGTCATAGGCAACTGGCAGTTCAATGTATTCTACGCCTGTGGCTTCACAAGCCTCGATTTCTTCGACTGTAATTGGACGAGAGGCATTGTTAATGTCAGTTTCACCTGCACAAAACTTTTCAAAGCCACCAGTGGTTCCAGAAAACTTCACATCAATTTGGGCTGTTTGGTTTTCGCCAAACTGGTATTCCTTAGCGACCTCATCAGTAATTGGGAAAACGGTACTTGATCCATCAATCAAAATTGGTTGTTGCCCTATCTGAGGCGGTGGCTCTGGCGCTGTGCAACCCACTGTTAAAGCAGCAAGACTGAGGGCGATTGCACCTTTCTGAGCAGAAGCTAAAGCGGATCTGGAGATTAGCTTGTTCATTTTCCCCTAAACCTCGTGTTATTGGAAAATATATCTATAGATGGATGAACTTATACTCGTGGTTTTAACTAGACAGACGATTGCTAGCTAGTGCGGAAATTACGGCTCGAATTTGCTGAAGCGCATACCTTCATCATTTCAAAAAAAATTGATTTGTCAAGTCGCCTGGATCACTAGAGCGCCCAGATCTGCAACTTCTTCAAGAAGTTGCAGATCTTAACTTGCTTATGGCGACTTTCCCTTGCGTGACCTCGTTACCAAACTCCCGCTTGGTAACAGCGTATAGAAGCTCTAGCTTCCTCTCCTGTGCCCATGCTGCAAATAGTTGACCAACTGTTCTCCCGCCGTTTCAATGTGGCGTTTCAGCAGTCTCACTGCCGCTTTTGAGTCACCCTTACGGCAAGCTTCTAAAATTTGTTGATGTTCGTGCTGCGACTTTTCTAAATAGTTCATCTTCGCCATTTGCAGCCGAATGTAGCGATCGATATTGATGTGCAGCGTTTTAATGAGGGATAGAAGGCGGGGGCGATCGCCCGCCCCATACAGCACCGCGTGAAACTCCCAGTTCAGCTTAGCCCAGCGTCCTACATCCGTTTCCTGCCCCGTTTTCTTGAGAATCTCAGCCGCTTTGTCCAAATCTGCTGCCGTCAGATTGGGAATCGCAAGCTGAAGCGCCAACCCTTCCAGCGCCACCCGAATCTCACAGATTTCCTGTGCCTCTTCTGGAGACATTACCGCCACTGTCGCACCGCGATTGGGGGAAAGCATCACCAGTCCCTCTGCCTCAAGTTGCCGCAGCGCCTCCCGCAGCGGAATCCGACTCACGCCAAACTGAGCTGCGATCTCGTCCTGCCGCAAAGACTGCCCCTCCTGAAACACACCCTGCACGATCGCCTCTCGCAGCGCATCGGCAATCAGGTCAGGTGTACTCCGCTGCTGCCGCAACACACCCGCCGCCAGGTCACTTAAATCGACTGATTCCATAAAATGATCGCGAATATTTTATTTTTGTATACAATATTCATTATAAAGGGACTAGGGGCTGG